>Ga0209700_101924_pt1 | contig 43046 bp, 26 predicted proteins | sample SiratroredBW_FD_187528 | JGI IMG/M metagenome (GOLD analysis project Ga0209700, IMG submission 187528) | Root nodule microbial communities of legume samples collected from California, USA - Siratro red BW (SPAdes) (version 2) | ecosystem: Host-associated > Plants > Roots > Nodule | place: USA... | reverse complement strand
TTTATAATTTCATGGGCATAGTTTCTTTTCTATCATCTATTGGTAGGAGACAAACAGAGATGCAGGCCTCTTGGTTTGTTATTGATTGTGGTAAAAGTTCATTATTGGAATAGTTTCTCATCCACCATACACTCATTCAGCAGAAGTCACATATTCCTTTATGCTTGAATGATGGTCACATTTGATGATTGTATTTCTTTTAAGGTTCCATGGAGTAGGCTTGGCCAAGATCCAGTCCTAGTATATTTGGATCGCATTTTCTTACTAGCTGAACCTGCAACTCATGTTGAGGGATGTAGTGAGGATGCTGTCCAAGAAGCTAAGAAGAGCCGAATACAGGTAAGAATTCAGAAGTAAGAATTAGATAAAGTGTATTCAGTTTGGGTTGAAAATAATTTATTTGATGAAACTGACTTTTTCTTCTATTTGGCAACAGGAGATGGAATTGAAACTTTGGGAGAAGTCACAACAGTTAAAGTCAGAAATGGTACCAAGTTTCACTTTTATTAATGTTTTTTTTTTTTTTTTAAACGAATAGTGGATTTTCACTTTGGATTGTGTCCAGTACGATATATCCACCCAACTTTATGAACATCTGCTCAATTTCTGGACATGACTGAGATGGTAGGGGGCTAGATAAATACACAGCATTTTGCTCCCTCCAGGTTTTCTAGAATGTGGTCATGAGCGGGAAAGGGAGTGGAAATCAAAGAAACTTCTCTTAGAATTTGGGCTTAAGAGCTACTCAACCCTGAAAGCATCTTGTAACCTAAGGACTATGCATGTTTTATTTTAGCCACACATTTAGTTAGTGTGGAACTAAAACACCACCCTTGAGGCTACAAATTAAGACTATTTCGAAAGAGGCTGCAACTAAAACACTAAAGAGAAAGTTATGAATGTTATTATGAAAATGTAAAAAGTTTATGTTGTGCATTTGATCGTTATATTTATTCTCAGTAGTCAGTTTGATAACTTACTAGCTCTAGCCCCCTAATAGAGGGTACATCTGTCTTAATTCTAACTCATTCAAGTTAATTCATGATGACTGGTCGGCAGCTGATGAAGCTGCAGCTGAGTCCAGACATCACAAACACACTCAATACTTGCACAGTACATGTACACTTATGAAATATAATACATATTCTGATAAGTTTCATCAAAGGACTGCCAAAACTGCACCACTGTCACAAAACTTTTGGTTCTTTCTTGTCAAAGCCTTTATATGTCAACAATTAAAACTGTCCTAAGTTGAAGGACAAATTCCAGCCTCACCCCTAAACCCCAAACAAAATATTTCACATGAAAGTTGCTAACAAATTTGCCTTATAGCTAAATGGTGATGATATTTTAAAGTTTTCTTTTCAATGTTGTGTGTCTTTTCCTATCAGTGAATTGGGTAATGTGTGTAAAGTTCTTTCATGGATTTTGGAATAAAGCCATGTCATATATAATTTTCTTATGCCTATGCATTGGAAGTTTAAGGCTATGCATTCCAAATTCATCTCTGGATCTTTGTGTAAACCTATGCCTGCATGTTTCTGTACGAATAAGAATGCCTTATATTAATTCATGTATCTTGTTCTTTAATCTTAAGAATAAATCATGGTTGGGATCCCTCATTGGCACCATTATTGGAAATTTGAAGCTTTCGATTTCTAATATCCACATCAGATATGAGGATGGTGAGAGGTAATGGAAAATTTTGGAATGTTTTGTGAATGTAAATTAAATCTATCTGCTTTTTTATACCCTTCTATAGCCTGATATTATGTCTTGTAGCAATCCAGGGCAACCATTTGCAGCTGGAGTTATGTTGGATAAACTCTCTGCTGTGACAGTTGATGATACTGGGAAAGAGACTTTTATTACTGGAGGTGCACTAGATCGCATTCAAAAGGTTCTCATGTGACTTATATTGGCTGTGATTACGAATTCCTTTTGTACCAATTAAGATGCCTGCTAATTTGATAAAGTTTTAAAGTATATCTTGCATTGGAACAAAGGAAGGTTATCGAAATTTTCTGTTTCTTTCAATGAATCTTTTTTACTTACCTGTGAAACATAAATGCTGAATGAAAATAATGGTACTGCACAGCCTGTGATGATCATTTGCTACTTGCTAGTGTGTTTTTTGTTAATGTCTTTTTTCTTCATTGCTTTGCAGTCTGTTGAACTCGATCGACTTGCAGTTTATTTAGATTCAAATATTATACCGTGGCATATTAACAAAACATGGGAAGATTTGCTTCCTTCAGAGTGGTTTCAGGTATGTATGTTGGAGTGGTCTAGGGAGGGAGGGTTATGGATTTGGTAGATTCATTATTTTGTTACCTCAACTTCTCTGAAGTCCTTTTCTTTTTCAATATTTATCATGTATTTAAGGAGTGAATGTGTTTGGGTATAGCAGTTAGTTTAGTTATCATGATGCTATGTTTGTGATTAATGTTGATATTCTTGCTGTGTGAGAGGAGGGGGGTTGTTTGGACATGATTCTCTAGAAGGGTAGGGGAAATTGGTGGGATTCTGTGCATGGTCTGCCTAAGCTGTTTGATGGGATTCTTTGCTTGTTTATTGTAATCTCTCAATGACTATGTCACTGTTACTTTATCATGATCCTTTAAAAAATGGTTTTTTCGTTTTCCTGTTAATATTACTACAACAACAATAACCTTATCCCTCTAGGTGAGGTACATTACATGGATCACGTGGTACTATAAGGCTTCGTTAAAGACCAAATTTTAGTAATATTATTCTCCACGATATCCCTTTTTAATTATTTGATATTTTTCTTAGTGCCTTCAGTTACCTCCAAACTTCCTTAATCATTTCTTTGTCATCTTCCTTGTAATAGTTATCATGTCAATGTTTCCTTGCATGCAATATTCTATTATCATAGTATTGGAGATATTGTATTAGCGGATATTAACTATATTGTGAATTTTACATTTCACTTTCATTTCAATGTCGTTACATTCTGTTTAGCTTTTCTGTTATAGTTCGTTACAAGTTAATTCCAGGTTATTTTAGTGTTTACTCAGCATTGATTACTCTTATAGCCTTATATAGCTATCTCTGTTGTATTCAATGTTTAAATTATCTGACCCATTTTGTTGGGGGTGTATTAGGTGAGATCATGAATGATACTTAGATCTGTAACAAACTTGAAAAATTCCAGGTTAACATACTCGGTACCATTGTCTAACCAGATTCGTTTAATGGAACTAACAAACTGATTTAAAAAAATGAAAAAGGTGTTAAATATTTGACAAACTAAGAATTTTTGCTTAATAAGGTATGTTCATGTCACACGGGTATACTCCTCAATGAAAGTTACATACCATCTAACCCCATAAACAATTCAGTAACAAGTTCCCCATACATAAGAATGAATAAGATAAAAAGGAGTAACACACCAGGTAGAAAGGAAGCACAATGATGCTTATTAACTTGAAAATCATCACACTTGAAAGATTGAACAATGTAACTTTATTATGTTTTCGTTGTAATTTTATTATCTTACCACTTCTTTTCTTTTAGTTTCTTGGAAGTGATTTTCTTATAAAAAAATTCAGATATTTAAGTATGGCACTAAAGATGGGAAGCCAGCTGATAATTTGTTAAGAAAGCATTCATACATTCTGCAACCAGTGACTGGGAAGGCAAAGTACTCCAAGCTACTTCCAACTGAAGTTGCTGATAGCAAAACACCTTTACAGAAGGCTGTGGTGAACTTGGACGATGTTACAATCAGCATATCTAAGGTTCATTTGACTTGTTTTTTTTCTTTTGACTTTGGAGATTGTGTTTACTTTTGGAGATGATCTTTGGATTTTTTTTTCTTCGTAGGATGGATATGGGGATATCATGAAATTAGCAGACAACTTTGCTGCATTTAATCAACGTCTGAAGTATGCACATTATCGTCCACTAGTGCCAGTAAAAGCTGATTCCAGGTCTTGGTGGAAATATGCTTACAGAGCTGTATCTGACCAGATAAAGAAGGCAAGGTATTTGAACACTTTCGGATTCTGTTCAGTGTTTTGCCCTGCTAAATTTTTTTAAATACCAATTTCTTTAGACGGGGAGTTTGACTTGCATAAGTAAACCCAATTTACAGCCTATTTACAATTAAATAAAGGTAGTGACTATTGTTTGTCTGAATTATCTTGGAAGCAAGTTAATATGTTAGAGTTGTTGTATATGTATTTGTTCCTCAAATCTTTCAATTACAAGGTATCCATCCTTAATCTGCACACGAGACTTTTCATCAAATTATTTTTTTGATTATCTTTCTTATAAATTGAAACTCTCAACTAGGACACCAAATATTTTGGAGTGTGTAGACCAAGGAGTTAAAAATTGTGCCGGAAGTCTCTAGATGGATAATACAAGTACTTCTTATATGTTATTGCTTCTTCTATAGTTACTATTAAAGGGTGCATCAAATATTGTGTTTAAAGTTAGGTGGACTAAGCCACAGTCAAATCATGATGCTTGGACTACTACACATTAGGAAGAGTTGCGTTCTGATTATCAATTATAAATTATTAACTATAACTTTTTGTCTAGTGATAAAAGGTTTGATTCAACAATTGGTATCTGGTTATTAACTATGTTCTAGTGGTAAACACTCCATCCAATAAGTAGTATTAGAGTTAAGGTCACAAATTTGATTCCTAGTATTTGTGATTCCCACTAGAGTAATTGTTGAGGGGGAGATTTTTGCAAGTTGTATCAATTGTCTTATATGTTATTGCTTCTTCTATAGTTACTATTAAAGGGTGCATCAAATATTGTGTTAAAGTTAGGTGGACTAAGCCACAATCAAATCATGATGCTTGGACTACTACACATTAGAAAGAGTTGCGTTCTGATTATCAATTATAAATTATTAACTATAACTTTTTGTCTAGTGATAAAAGGTTTGATTCAACAATTGGTATCTGATTATTAACTATGTTCTAGTGGTAAACACTCCATCCAATAAATAGTATTAGAGTTAAGGTCACAAATTTGATTCCTAGTATTTGTGATTCCCACTAGAGTAATTGTTGAGGCGGAGATTTTTGCAAGTTGTATCAATTGTCTTATGGTAGAGGCTTGGTGGGTCAAGTCACAATCTAAATTCCTAGAGGAACAATTGGTGAGGAGGAGATTGTTGTAAGGTGGATCAATTCTCCTATGATAGAGACTATGTAAGTCATGTCACAATTGAATTGTGATGCTTGACTATTATGTTCTTAAGTAAAATGCCCTTACTATTAATTATAACTTTTAGTATGTGGTAAATGTTCATTCCGATCATTACGATCTTTTTAGTTCTTAAAAACACTTTTACTTCATTATGGAGATGCTTTAGGCAAGGACCTTGTAGAGGAGGGAAGTAGCAACTCAGGCAATGAGAAGCCTATATATTAATATGAACAAAAGTGGCAATCATTGGTTGAAGAAAAATGTGTTTAATGAAAGAAAGGATTATGTAGAAGAAAAATATACTAATATTAAGTGAAAACAGCAGGACAATAAAGGAGATATGCTAATTTTGATACACTGATATTGAATCTGCTGTCCATCAGACTTAATTCGATTCATTAGGCTGTTATTGTTAGGCTGCTAGCTACTTGTCATTTGAGTGAGCAGATGACAATTTTCATGCATTTGCTGCTCCCTTCTATTAGAGGTTTTGGAAGCAAAAAGGGGAATGTTTTTTCGGTGCATGTAATCTGTAGTTTTCCTGGATTAGTTCATTCATCAAATTTCTTGGATTACATTTTGATTTTTGCATCTTTATGTTGCTTTTCAAATTTTAAGGGGTAGTTTCTCAAGCTTTATTAGGAAGATGCAGTTCTAAAATTTCCACTCAGCTTTTGTCAGTCTATTTCTCAACCCTAACCTCGAATAAAGTTTAGAGGGGGTGTTTGGTTTGTTATATTCTCATCAAACCAACAGCTCTTAAGCTTGCTGCTTCAACATTCAGAATGTTGTATTTACATTTTTGAAAAATAATATTAGAGATTTGTATGGTGATAGTTGATCTTTATTTGTCATGTTTTAATGTTTATATTTCATTGACTATGGATATTGTGCTTGTCAGTGGAAAAATGTCGTGGGAGCAAGTTTTAAGATATGCAAGCTTGCGGAAGAGATATATCTCTCTGTATGCTTCACTACTTAAATCTGACCCCACTCAGGTTACAATTAGTGGCAACAAAGAGATTGAAGACCTAGATCGGGAACTTGATATTGAACTTATATTGCAATGGAGGTACGTTGTTTGTTTTGATATGTTAGTATTTAATATTAGTATTAAATTAATAATATGAAAAACAAGGGTATGTGAGCCTACAATTGATTGAACTGTAGTATCATAACCATCATAACCACAATCTGTGTACATCTGCATATATTTAAAAAAATTTAATGAATCATAGGTAAAAAATTAGTAAAAAGCATCTTTGCAATTTTCATTGCCATTTTAATAAAAATTATGACATCTTGATCCGCTAATATTGACTTTACTTCAGTTGAGCAAGCAAGCTCTCTTTTTGCCTTTGTATATTGTTGAGTTTTGGTCTGAGACTCCTTTGATGATTCTTCATACTACTTTAGTGGTGCGTATGGTTTGGAAGCTGTATTATTTTAAAGAAAGATCTCTAGATGCTTCTTTTTATTCACTGTATGAGCATCAGATATCTCTTCCTTCACATGCACTTTTACAAATTTGCAATGCACATATTTGGGTTTAATAGAAAGTTTTATGCATGTATATGTTACTCATATAGTAGACCTTGGAACCCTCTCGTTCATTCTTTGATCTTGAAGTATTATATTTTGCGGTCTTTGCAGAATGTTGGCTCACAAGTTTGTGGAACAAACGGCAGAGTCAAACCATAACATGAGGAAACAGAAAGCACAAAAATCTTGGTGGTCATTTGGATGGTGAATTCTTGTCTTAAAATAATTTCTTGTATCAGTAACTAACTAATGAATTTTGTTTTAGTTTTGTGTTGCTCACCTTGATCATGCTACAGGACTAGTGAATCTCCTAAAGAGGAAAGTGATGAATTTAATTTCAGTGAAGAGGACTGGAACCAGTTAAATAAAATAATAGGATATAAGGAGGGTGATGATGGACAATTGGCTGTAAACAGCAAGGCGGATGTTATTCATACTTTCCTGGAAGTTCACATGAATCATAATGCTTCAAAGCTTATCGGGGAAACCAAAGAGTCCGTTGCTGAATTATCATGTGAAGATCTCAGTTGCTCAATAAAGCTTTATCCAGAAACAAAGGTCTTTGACATTAAGTTGGGCTCATACAAGTTATCGTCACCAAGAGGTCTCCTTGCTGAGGTCAGGCTGTCATTGACATTACTTTTCTGCATTTTTGATTTTTATGCTCGCATAATACAAGTTGTGATATCTAGAATATTTGTTTCGCATCCCTTCAGAGTGCAACTTCCTATGACTCATTAGTTGGTGTCTTCCATTACAAACCTTTCGATGACAAGGTGGACTGGAGGATGGCTGCCAAAGCTTCTCCATGTTACATGACTGTATGCTGTTTGTCAATTCCAACCCCTTCCTCTACTTGAGTTTTTATTTGTTTGGTTTACTTGGTTACTGATTTGTCTTTGGAGTTTGAACAGTACATGAAGGACAGCATTGATCAAATTGTGAAATTCTTTGAAAGCAATACAGCTGTAAGTCAGACAATAGCACTAGAAACTGCAGCTGCTGTACAGGTATTATTTGACTTGATATCTCTGCTATTTGGGAACATTGTAAAATTCAAAGCTGGCATTGTATATTAACTATGATTCCTGGACTCTGTATTTTAATTAAGAAGGTTAAGAAGTGATACTTTGTGAAAGACATAAGCGTTCTTCTCCAATCAAATGAACCAGAACTGCAAAAAGTGAAAAACTTCATAATGAATGCCACTGAACTTTTGCTTCAGTTTAACCAAAGCCTTGAAATTTAACCCCAAGAAACTTTTTGAAAATGGGACACATCTAAGCCTCACCAGAACCCCAAACAAATTGTAATGTGAAAGGCATTGCCTTCTACAAGAATAAGTGCTTCATAAATGCTGAACATGAAGGGCACATCATGAAATAAAGTGTTCTCATGACTTGCTAAAGATCACCATTAATCTTGTGAAAAAGGGTGTTCTCATTAGCTTGTATCATTGTTCCTAGATGACAATTGATGAAGTGAAGCGTACGGCACAACAGCAAATGAACAAAGCATTAAAGGATCATGCCAGGTTATCTTCTCTGTCTTGCTCTATTATGTGTGTGAGCCAATGAGCAAGAAACTGTTCTATCACTCATTTACATGTGCTGATTGGATCCTTTTAGACCTAATGATGTACATCGTATATATAACTGCATGGACTGATGCCTGCAATGTTAGCTCAATTCTTTTGTCATTCTATATGTGGTGTGAGTGATTTAATCCTTCTCACTGTGGTTCAATTCCATCTTTTCACTTGAAATTGAAAATAATATTTAAATATTATTGCTTGATAATACAAAGGGAGATATGAAATTATTAGTGGATTCTGATCTAATCTAATCTAATATAATCTAAATAAGGAAATATTTCGAAATGATGTCTAATAGAATCTACCAAATATGCCCTAATTACTGGAAATTGGGTAATAAATTTTATCAAATTCAACAAGAGGTTCAAAATTCAAATCTTTGTTAATTATGGTAATTCTTATGACACTCTCTCCTTTGGTGAATGAACATATGTTGTTCCTAGCTCTCAAGTGAGATCTTGAAACTGTTCTTTGGGAAGTCTCTTGGTGAATACATACCAATTAAAGCATTGAAGGAATCTATTCTGTAGCTGTGAAACTATTACCTAGTTTCTTCTTAATAAAATGTTGGAACATCTCTGTATGCTTTGTTCTATCTATCTTGTTGTGTGAAATGCTAATTGTGGACTTGTCACAATGTAGCTTCATATTATAGTGTAAGGTCATCAAGAATGTTCTCTATCCAAAATTCACAAACCCTTTAAGTTATAGCTAAAAATTTTGCCTCTATAATTACCTCACTGCATTTTGCTCCTCCAAAAAACATGTATCTCGGGGTGGATATTTGATCGATAATTGACCCCCATAATTTGAATTCGTGTGTAGCTCCGTGGACATTCTCCCCTCTTTCTCGTTAGTAGCCTACATTTTGGGCTTGCCTTCAAATATTGAAGCATGCATAAATTGAGTGAGCACATTTATTGTATAAGCTTTGTCTAGCCTAGTGTCGAATAGATAAATAAACTTTCCATGAACCTTTTATATTTTACCATTTTCACTTTTGTGCTCTCATCTTCCGATCGAATGGTTTTGCAGGTGATCCAATGGTTTAGCATCCCACTTACCCAACTTAGTCATTGCTCTAGGATTTACTGTTTCTCTTGACTGAACACATTTATTGCATAAACTTCTCTGGCCAAGTGTAGAATAGATAAATAAGCTTCTGATTTGGCCTCTTACAATTGCTAATCATATATTTGCACTGGGGTGCTCCAATGGTTTAGCAACCCACTTACCCAACTTAATTATTGCTCTAGGATGTACTTCTTTTCTATTTACTTTGTTGTTTATGAAAATAACATTGTCTATGAAAGAAATGATTTGGCCTCTAGGACACCATATTTAGACAAAAGATTTAAACATTCTCAATTATTTTAGGGATTGTGATTGCTCAGTCTAATACAGGTGTTTCTATGACTAAATCAAGCATGCTTTAGTCATACCTGAAGAAGCATGCATGTTAGACTGCTGACCTAGTGATACTCTAATTGATTCCAATGTCAAACTCCTATCTTGTTAGGATGAACCATTGACAAATCAAGCCACATTGAGACATTTGTTGATAAACTCAACAACGTTAAAATGACTCAATTGGACATTACTTTTGTTGTAAATGTGATGAGTTAGTTTTTAATGCTACTTGTGATTGTTAGTTTTTTTTTATTTGGTGGCTAGCAATCCTTTTTTTTGTAATGAAAACTTTTTTAAATGAAACTAAAGGCAATGCCCAAGTTGTTGTTGGCTACTCTGATACTGATTGGTTGTTAGCTTAAGGAATAATAAATACAATATAGTCGTTAGATCCTTTCACAACGTCTAACCAATTGAGGTAAAATATAGCATATATTTATCACAATTACTTAAGCAGCTCAAAGTTGGAGATGTTTAGGAAATGAAAATGATTTATGAAAATTTTTGTAGTACTAAATTATTCTGGATTTTTTTTTATAGTTTGTTGTTCCAGCATGTAACCATTGCTCAAACCAGAGGGTTTCTTCTTGAGAAGCTTCTTGCTAATTCTAGTTATTTCTTATCTGTTAGGTTTTCATTGGATTTGGATATTGCAGCTCCCAAAATTACTATTCCTACTGATTTTTGTCCGGACAATACCCATGCTACAAAGCTTTTACTAGACCTAGGGAACTTGATGATTTGCACACAGGTGATACTCCGGATAATTTTAGTAATATCTTTATTTTGAACTTTTTAATCTGTTAAAAACTATAAAATATGTATTCAGGATGACGAACAGCAGGAATCAGCTGAGGATAATATGTACCTGGGATTTGATTTGGTCTTAAGTGATGTATCAGCATTTTTGTTTGATGGGGACTATCACTGGAGTCAAGTTTCTCTGAATAAGTCAGCCCATTCTGCTAACAGTAGTTTCTTCCCAATTATTGACAAGTGTGGAGTCATCTTACAGCTTCAACAGGTAAAATTCTTGATCTGTTGGAATTTCTCTTGATAAGAAGGATTCCAACTTTTTTTGTCATTGTGATCAGATTCGTTTAGAGACTCCATATTATCCTGCTACACGTCTTGCTGCGAGGCTTCCGTCTTTGGCCATTCATTTTTCACCTGCTCGGTATCACCGGCTGATGCATGTGATAAAGATTTTTGAGGAGGAGGATGGTGACAGCTCTGAGTTTCTTCGCCCTTGGAATCAGGCTGATCTTGAGGGGTGGTTGTCCCTATTAACTTGGAAGGTAGTGCTCTCGTTCAGACCCTCTAGGTTTTGCTATTGGGCTATATTGTTGTCCATGTAGTTCCATCATAATCTGTTATTTTTGTATCACGTGTCTCCTATAAAAATGTAATAGGGTGTGGGAGTTAGGGAGGCCTTGTGGCAGCGGAGATACTTCTGCTTAGTTGGGCCATTTCTTTATGTACTTGAAAGCCCTGACTCGAGATCTTATAAGCAGTATACCAGGTACAGATGCCTTTTCTTGTGTCTTGTTATCATACTATATTACAAGATTTTGCATAGATTGCATTTAAGGGTTTCAGTCAATTTCTTTTTTGTTATTATAATAGAATTGTACTCCTAACTATATTATTTGTGTCAGGAGTAGTCTAAAACCTTTTTTTTTTTGAGAAGGTAGAACTGTTTATATTTGTTGTTCAATTTTTTGATTTCCTAATTTTAGTGAAAGTAGAAACATATTTTGTAATTTTATTTATATGTTTCATAATATGAATAGATCTTAAGACTTGAAGGGATTCTGTAGTTATTTTGGAAGAGATTTTAAACCCTAAAATCCTAAATTTTCTATATCCTTCATAGAAAACGGTTGTACAATAGTTGTATGTACTTTACGTATAAATTCACTTGTTGGGAGGCAAATGATATGTTTGCGTAATTCACAACAATTATTTGTCTCTCTGGATTCTGTCTGATCCTCTTTCTTCATAGTTTGAATTACCAAAACCAATTTAGGATTGACCTTAATCCACTTTGCAAAATTCAGTTGCTGCCTCCCGTGCTCTCTTCCTAGAGTCTAGTTGTCTACTCTGGTATGATATGTCTATGATGTATTTCTATGGTGGCTTAGTTTGGAATGACCCATTGACTACTGAAAGTGATCTTAAGGCCGATTGTTTCATTGGCGTGATAGGAACACAGGTGCACCATGTACGACCTTGATCTACATTGCTGTTATTACACACTCTACTTCCCTCTACTTCATCTTCATGTATCAATTGTACAAATATCCAAGTTTTGTTTTAGAGGCTTGGCCTCATAAACTCCAAGGCCGCTCCATTAGTGTTCCACTCTACCAAATTTTATGTTAATCGATAATTCTTTCAAAAGAGCTGGCATCCAGCGAATTTCTGCAGAAGACTGAGCTAAGCTGCAATATTCAGCTAGCTTCAGTGCCTGATTTGGCAATGACATGCTGCTTGCGAGACCACCAAGAAATGAGATTAGGTCCCAAATATATTGCAGATCCAGAAGTAGACCTTCTATCCTCAGTATCATAGGCCTAGTCAGCATCACACATGTCTGTCATAGAAAAAGGTCGAGTTCCGAAGGCTGGTTGCATGTGAAGACCATAAGAGATTGTGCCCTTAAGATACCTTAGGATTCTTTTAACAGCTGTCCAATTAGTGTCCAAATGATTTGACAATGTTTCTCTAGAAATGGTGTGAAACGTGGCCAAGAATAAGAGTTTAAGTCGTCTCAATAATATGTCTAATTTCAGAGTGATCTAAGACAAATGGGGACGTAGCCCTCTCATTGACTCTTTCGAAAAACTAAGTACTAGTATTTTTTTAACTGACATAACTCACATTGTATACTAGACAATTTTTGTTTTTCTTTCTCATAATGAGAGTCCTGTTGACTCTCTTTGTACGGTTGAAGATCCTGTTTCTTTCAAAGAACATTTGGATTCTGTTCTTTAAGGTCTTTCTCAAGAATACATTTCTGTTATTACTCTTGTTGAAATCAAAGTTGATACTATTACCTTTGAAGAAGTCGGGGGTTTCCTAGGCTTCATCTATTCCTTCTGCACAAGTTCTTGATCAAGAAGTCCAATACAACAATACTGCCCAAAGTAATCGGTTTCGATATACTGGTTTTTGTGGGGCTGGACAACGTCATAGAGGACAATTTGATCGTGGTGGAAGGGGCTGTTCTGGTTGTGGTTCTATGCAAATACACTTTGTCTGTTTTAATAAGGCACACCGTTCTGTGTAAGTAAATTGTCGGCACTGTTAATTTTGTCAGAGCGGTTGTTTGGAGTGAGATGTCATGAGAAAAAAGGTGGCTGGCGTAGAGGATGAAATGGACATATACACACCAAAAATTATCTCCAGGGACTGTGGGTCCACTGACCAGACAGTTTTCTAAGAGCTTCTCTTTGGGCTTTAGACAATTTTCATAGAACTTCTCTTGGGGCTTTAGATATCATGTTAAAGGATAGAAAATAGATACATATTGAGCAGAAAACCGTGTGTTAGAATACGATGGAGATGCATAATTGTATACCCTTATTGTATTCATTACACATCATAAGATGATATTTTTGTTTTCTCCAAAAGGGATATTCATTCCTATAAGCTAAACTTATCATAATAGGATTCAGAATATTTAATTTGATTATCAACAAAGAGAAATAATAGAAAGGGTGAAGACTTTTTAAGTGTAAGCTGTAGTTACGTGCTGCTGAGTCAGCAACTAATAAACTCTCTTAACAGAGTAGATGTTACTGAAATTACAGTGAAATGACAAACAAATGTTACATATTGTTTTGTATCTAATAAAGGCTTTCTTTCTTATTCTGAAAGATCTGATTAAAGTGGTTTTTTAGTTTGTTTTCTGCATCTTCTCTTGGTTTATATTTGCTATTAACAGCCTATGTAATCTTATTGTCATAGCCTGCGAGGGAAACAGGTATCTGAGGTTTCACAAGAGCTTGTTGGTAATGTACAACATGTTTTGGTTGTTTGTAATCCTACACGATCCAACAATAAGGTAATTGTTTTTTTTTTCTGCTATCCAGAACCAGTGATGGTAGCTTTCTGTTCGTTCCATGAAGGTTTGAATTTTAGCAATCATTAAATGATTGGTTGTAGGTTGTCGAGGACACAAATGCACTAATTATACGTTGTGACTCTGAGGAATCAATGAAAACCTGGCACAGGCGCTTACAAGGGGCTATTTATTATGCATCAGTTTGTTTTCTTCCTTCCCTTTCTCTTGCTGTGTTTGTACGTGAATGTTGTGAATGGCTTTATACTTTTTCATAATCCTGATGTAATTGTAACAAATGGAAGATGTTTGTGTATGGTCTTGAAACATCATTTTCCCTTATCAATTCCTATCAATTTAGGAACCCGACATGATAAATTTGTTTTCCGACTTGTTGCAGTTTGCCCTGATAGTACAGTGGACATTTGCAACTTTCTAAACAGTGAAGATACTTGCTTATAATTGGAATTTATTTTCAGAATTAAAGCATCTCTGGATGAGAAGTTGCACGAGCTTACTAATATATAAGGAAAATGATAGAAGCTGTGTTAGAAATAGAAGAAAACAGAATTTATTTATTGACTGATTCCATCTTTAATATGAATTTTCTAGATACAATCTCAATTCTTTTTCACCAAACAAGTAATTCGAGATTGAGAAGGGGTCAGAAGATCATAGTTGTGGGATCGCCTCAAAGCTCATATACCACATTAAGGAGCTCATCCTACTTAATGTAGAGCTCCTAATATGGTCACCCTATTTGAGGACGATAACCATGTTGCGCAACTCTCAGTGGCACCACTAGCAAGAACTAATTGTTAGTACTTAAATACAAAAAGAGAATCCAACCCAAGAGACTAGTTCGTTAGATGGAACAACCTCAAGGTTCAAGTACCTCATCTAGTATACACAATATATGTAAATACAATAACATAAATACTAAAACATTACCTTTAAACACTTTAGATGCTTAATTAAACTTAAGTTTTAAATATTAGAAAGAAATCATTTATTGATTGTAAAGTGAATGAGTACGCTAACTGAAAAGTTGTCTATTCTCTGTTGCACAAGTCCTATATATAAGACCAGATAATAGACCTTTAACAAAGTTTGTTGTAACGAACTGAACCAGTTAGTTATATAACCAAAATAGTACACTAACATAAAGATAAACATAAATGTACAAAGAGAAATATCTCTAACAATAACATAGGAAGGGAAGCACGTCAACCAACCCGCAAAGAAGAAGCTAATTAAATGAAAAAACCCTGGCACCCCCAAAGAAAAATGCACTACCTAACAGGTTTGAACTTGTGCAAACCACTGAAACAGAAAAAGGCAACCCTTTTGGTGTAGCCTTGTGTGTGTCAGAGAACTCTCTTACCTATGGTGACTTTCATGGCTTCAGGCAATAGAGAGAGAACAAAGAAAAAGGTCGTGTAAGATGAGTTGTTAGGTTTTGATGGTATGTGCCTACCCGAATAAGTGTTGAAGAAAATGGGCATTGTTTTCACTTGAAAAACATTTTTCTTTCATGGAGCTTGAATCTAACCTGCAAAAGCCAATGCATAAAATACCCACCCTAGCAAGTGTCTCACGATTTAGATTGGAGATTTACAATTGAGGAGAAATTCAATTCTGCTTGTGATCTACCTGATGGGGCTATAGAATTGCAAAATTGGACAATTTCACTCACAATTGTGACTACATTACCTTATCTATTTAGAGGCAACACACCTTAATTTTTTCTTGTAACTCTCTCGACCTAATGAACTAACTGACTAACTTCATGTAACTATGTCAGCCCTAAACGTATCTATTAGAAAAACACTGTGTTTGCTCTTAAAGTAATTATTGGGAAGTTCCACATCACTTGCCTCCAATCTTGGAGTGCGACTTATATGTCTATTGGACAAACTTATATATATCTGTTGGACTACTTCGCTTGATGCCAATTAGTTTTAAGATAAAATGTATCAGAGCCTATAGCTCATCATAGTGATAGCCTATTCTGATGGGCTCCTTGGTTTGGTACGCATATGTGGAGTGGGAGTGTCGGGAAGTCCCAAATCACTTGGTTCAAGTTTTGGAGATTGGCTTATATATTTGTTGGGCGACTTCGCTTTGTTCCAATTGGTTTTAAGATGAAGTCTGATTATAATCCTCACTTGAACCATGTAAGAAAAATAGAGTTATTTTACTGATATCAATCACACCATACATTCTCATAATCTTTGTTTGTAATAATCAAATCTTTCAAAAGACGGAAATAAAAATATTTTGAAATGAATAGGAAGATTTTGAAGATATTTTTTTTCTAATTACTATGGAGATATTGAGAGTACATTATCTTAATAATATGCTATTTACAACACCCCTCCTCAAGTTGGGAAATGAATATCATCATTCCAATATTGCCTATAAGATCTTGGAATTTCCCCTGAGGAAGCCCATTGGTGAAAATGTGTTCTTTAATCATTATTCAAGTTCCTCTTTAAAATTTTTCGTACAACACTCTGAAAAAAAAAACACAATAAGAAAGAGATGATAAAGATTCAGCTCTTGTCTTTTTAACTCGTAATAAAGAGAACTTTGCCAAAAGAATAAAAAATTCAGATATACTTAAATCAGAAGTCCCGACCCACTCTATGGCGGTGGTGTGTGGGGGCATACCTTTCTGGTCCACAACTAACCTCAATGACCATGGCAAACAATGGTGGTGGCAGCTGTTAATAAGGCACTGAAAAAGCGGCTCCCAATGTCAGTAGCTCTGATACTATCTTGAACTACGTGAAGAAAATAAAAAATTATTTTATCTATTACAATCACAACAATTACTTTCTCATCTCTATTTGCAATAATCGAATTCTTTAAATAAGGAAATAAAAATGTGTTGAAGTGAATAGGAATGTTCTGAAGATATTTTTTTCCTAATTACTACAGAAATATTAAGAATATTTTTATCCTTAAAATCTGCTACTTACAACAACCTAAATTAGTTGTAATTTCTTTCCCGTATGATTGGTTGTTTTTGATTACTATGTTAGGCTTTTATTTTCTTAGTTAAAAGGTTTTGTAATTTTTTAGTGGGCATTTGGTGACTGATTAAGTAAGGGAAGTAGTACTTTTTTCCCCCATAACTCTCTGGAAAATATAGAAGGAAAAGGACCTATTTCTCCAATATAAACAAATTCACAAGCATTGTCTAATTAGTGTATCTAGTGCGTGATGCTGTTAACGTGTTTGAATTTTAAAGTTGATATTTCACTTTTTTTGTGCAGAATACAGCTCCAATTTCTGGTCTATCTGAAACCTCATCGGATCATGAGGATACTGAATCAGAACATGATATTGATGTAGGAATTGCTGAACGATTGTTTGTAACCGGTGTTCTCGATGAATTAAAGATTTGCTTCAGTTATAGTTATCAGGTTGGCCTTTTGGCTTTTTGTTGTATTAGTTTAAAATTTGAATTTCCACTTGAACTAAAAATGTGTCCTGGTGTAGTCTGATCAGAGCTTAATGAAGGCTCTTCTAAATGAAGAAAGACGATTGTTTGAATTTCGGGCAATAGGTGGTCAGGTAAATAGATGCTTTGTTGTTTTCTTTGCTGGATGCTTTGATCTTCCCTTTTGAGGCATTTATATTTAAACAGGTGGAGGTTTCAATCAGAGACAACAACATCTATGTTGGAACGATCTTGAAATCTTTGGAAATAGAAGATTTAGTTTGCTGTAGTCAACTATTGTCCCAGCCTTGTTTTCTGGCAAGATCTTATATTGGGACTGCAGATGAAAATTCATTACTTTATAATAACAATGGAACGTATGTTGAAAGTGGTGTATTGAACCCTACTGAAACTGATGATAAGTTTTATGAGGCACCTGAGACTTTAGCAGACACTGTTGATTATCCTACACAGTCTCCTGGAGGTACATCAGAATACCCATCTAGTTCTGCCAGTGACATGCAATTTAATTATTCATCTCTAAAACCCGCTAAGTTTACTCGCATCACTGGACTTCTACCTAGTGACTCTCCTTCTAGTAGGAAGGAGCTTGAACTCAATGACACATTGGAGAGTTTTGTTAAAGCTCAAATAATTATCTATGACCAGAACTCCTCTCAGTATAAGAATATAGACAAGCAGGTGGGTGTTGATGGGTTTTAACAAGTGGCCTTTAGTTTAAACGATTTTTTCACTAAATATTTTATTTTTCATTTCAGGTGGTAGTTACTCTGGCAACCTTGACATTTTTTTGTAGAAGACCAACAATTCTAGCCATTATGGAATTTATTAATTCTATTAATATCGAGGATAAGAACCTTGCAACTTCTAGAGATAGCTCTTCAACAGCCAGAATGAAAAATGATATTTCAAGAGATGTTGATGATCTACAATGTACTGCTGTTGAGGATCATGCTGTTAAGGGCTTGTTTGGAAAAGGGAAATCTAGAGTTATGTTCAACCTGACATTAAAAATGGCACAGGCTCAAATCCTTTTGATGAAGGAAAATGAAACCAAGCTTGCTTGTTTGTTTCAAGAGAGTTTGCTTACAGACATCAAGGTGTTCCCTTCCTCCTTTAGTATTAAAGCAGCATTGGGGAATCTAAAAATTAGTGATAATAGCCTACCTAGCAGTCATTTATATTACTGGGCATGCGATATGAGAAATCCTGGGGGCAGATCTTTTGTGGAGGTACCTCTTTATCCTGGCTTTCAATGTTTCATTTTAAAATGTGATCCATGTATTTAGTGTCCTGATTTATTTCAATTTAGTTCCTTTGGTTGAAAGGAAATGCTCAGTTTTTTAAAGGATGTTTTTTCTTATTCTTGATCTGCTAAAGATTGTTCACTTGTTCTTTCTTTGGTGTTCACCTCATGGATGATTCCGGAATCTTCTAGTCTTTATTCTAGGAATCTTGATTCTCACTACCATTCAGGTGCTCTCAGTTTGGAATATATTTTGAGCTCTTTGGGAACATTTATGTCGTTCAACCTTGGATTAAAATTTTTGTAAATGGATTTTCAAAATTTATCAACATTTTCTGGTATTTTGACTGAGATAGGATTGGAGTTTTGATCTTTTATTGAGGTTATGGGTTAGGGTTATATGTGCACGACCTTTCTGGTGTTTTTGTGTAGTCCTTTTAACATTTTTTTCCTTTTTGATACTCAAATGGATTGGCCAGCTTGGTTGTATTTAAGCCTTTGAGGCTCATTTTTATACCTTTTATCTTTTGGTAGATATTGTATCCTCTTGAGTAGTAATATAACATTTTTGGTAATTTTCATACTTTATCCTATTTTGTTTTCTTCAAACAATCTTTCTTTGCCTTCAAAAGGTGTTAAATTGAATATCAGTATTTTGTTGATTTGCTCCATATTCTATTAGATTTGGTGTTACTTGGCAAGACTAATTTAAGTATTTAGTTAGCAAATCTTTACACGTGACTCATTCAGTTTTGTTTTTATTAATACACATAAAAGAGTGAAAAATGATAAACCTTTACTTTATAACTTTCAGTGTTTAGTTTTGCTATAGTGAGCTTACTGTTGAATATCTTATTGACCATGTAGTTGGAATTCACATCATTTAGCAATGATGATGAAGACTATGAAGGTTACGATTTCAGTCTTTTTGGAGAGCTTTCAGAAGTGCGCATTGTGTATCTAAATCGATTCTTGCAGGAGGTATTAACTAATTGGTTCATCTTTTTGAATTTTATTATAAAGATTTCTTGAGTCTTAAATGCATGCAGGTTGTTGGCTACTTTATGGGTCTTGTTCCGGACAGCCCAAAGAGTGTCGTCAAAGTAACAGATCAAGCGACAAATTCAGAAAAATGGTTTTCAGCTAGCGAAATTGAAGGGTCACCTGCTGTGAAGTTTGATCTTTCTCTCAAGAAGCCTATAATATTAATGCCCCAGAGGACAGATAGCCTTGAGTAAGCTGAAGAATTAGTTTTCCTTTTTACTTATAACTTCTCTAAATATCGGTTTCACATATGTTTTTACATCAGACAGACTGTGCTGTATAGTTGTTGTTAATGGGACACTTAATATAACAGCGTCCCCTGTTAAGTGATGGGTCAAGTGTGGTTTTCATTCCTTATATATCGGTTGTTGATTTTTCTTGGATGCAGTTTTTTGAAGCTTGACATTGTCCATATAACTGTGAAGAACACATTTCAGTGGATTGGTGGAAGTAAAAGTGAAATTAATGCAGTGCACTTGGAAACTTTGACTGTCCAGGTGAGATTGGTTGCTCATAATATGATTGGTTTTCAGGTTATAGAATATTAGGATATATTAGAATAAAGAATATGAAAGATGTTCTTTCTGTCTGTATATTTTCGTTCCACTAGATAATGTTCCCCTAGTTTGTTATTTTTGCCCTTTTCAGTGAGTCTATTTTGGTTTTTTGGTCATTTATTCTTTCAAGGGTAGTTACTATAAGTGCTCCCTTGGTATTCAGCTTTACACATGATAAAAATAATAAAATATTACATCCTCTTATATTTTCTCTATGATGGTATCTAGAGCCTTCATCCTTGTGGCAATCTTTAAATATGTAATCTGTACATTGCTATTGCTAATACCACCACATCCACACCTTATCCCTTTCCAACTTCCCTTGCTGAAAAACTTGACCAAAATCGTGATGTTGATCGAGTGAATCTTGCATACAAAGCTTGGGAACTTTAGGATCAAATGCCATCCTTACATGGCTATAATCAACATTATCGAAAGTTGATTCTCTCTCATGGTATTGGTTCGACACACTCTTATTGGATTTGGGACACAATTCACGAGTACTCATGCTGTCACACCTAGCTCTATGCTTGCTAATACCTCTTCTCAAGATGGTGTGAATTCTACATGGATTCCTAATTCTGATGCTTCTTTTCATGTTATTAGGGAGTCACAGAATATACATAAACTTGGTCAAGCTAGAGCTGTTGTTCAAAGTTATTATTAATTACAAGTTGGTGTGGTGAGCGAGCTCTGTGGGAAGATCGTTAGGATCTGGTAGATTGTCTACATTTGGTGAAGTAGCTTTGGTGGAAGATTGTTATGAATCATAGAGGTCCTCATGGTGTTGATTAGTACTTGTGAGTGAAGGACTTTGGTTGCTCATTCCACATGGCACCCAAGCATTTATGGTTCTAAGAGTTTATAGAACTTGAAGGAGGTTTAGTTCTCCCTGGCGATAACAAGTCCGATAAGATGAGTTAGAACTATTAAGTTTCATCTACAATATGAAATTTAGAGATTGCTTGAAGATGTTGGGTTTGTACCTGTGTTCAAGCATAACCTTATATTTTTGGTGAACTTGAATTGAAAAGAAGTGATGTGTTTAAAGGTGAGCAACGAATGTTGAAGGTGATGAGGGGATCCATGGTAGCGATGAAGGATGCGAGAAAGAGTGGCTTGGATTCCTTGGAAGGTGTCATAGTAGCTTGCTTAATGTTTGTGGTTAAGAGGAATGACTTGTTTAAGAATGAGGTATGACATGAGGTTAGGTCATGTAAGTGAGAAAAACTTAGTTGGGTTGATGAAGCAAGGGTTGTGTGTTGTTGACAAAATTGAACAGTTGAGATTTTGTGATACTATGTTCTAGATAAAGCTTGCAAAGTTTGGTTTAATGTTGGATTGCAGATAACGAAGGGAACCCTTGATTTGGCCATTACTCACAACCCTGTTTTTCACAGTTGCGCTAAACACATGGAAGTTCATATTCCATTCTTCTATCCATGGGTAGATTTGCTGACAAAGCATTTTTATCCAACCAGATTTGTTTTGCTCAAAGACAAAACTCAACGTGACGGTCATTTCTCGTGCTACACCTTAAGTTTTAAGGGGGATATTAGTATATATTAGAATAAAAAATATAAAAGATATTCTTTTCTCTCTGTATCTTTCTGCTACACTAGAACAATATTCCCCTTTAGTTTGTTATTTCCAACTGTCCCTTTTTGATGAGTTTGTTTAGGTGTTTTTGTCATTTTGCTTTCAAGAGTGGCTACTATAAATGATTCTTTGTATTCAGCTTTACACATGACATAAATAATAAATTATTACATCCTTTTGTCTTTTATCTGAGATAGAAACTTGGTCAGAAAGGATCTTCAAGTGTTCCGTGACTCCCTTGCTTATGTGCTCACTTTGATTGATATTATATTTATTTGGGGCTTATTGCGTCCTGCATTTTAAACCATTTTGTTTCGATCTGATTGGGTGTAGGTTGAAGAAATCAATTTGAATGTTGGAACTGGATCAGACATAGGTGAAAGCATAATTCAGGATGTAAATGGGCTATCTGTGACTATTCACCGGTCGCTTCGAGACTTGTTAGGCCAATTTCCAAGTGTTGAAGTCATAGTCAAGGTAATATATTTCATTTTCTTGTGCAATATTTCATGAAAGTTGGATTGCCTTTCTTAAAAGTATTCGTTAGTATTTCACTTATTTTCTATTGTTGGAATACTTTGTTATTTATAGATTTAATTAGTCATTTGGTCGATATACTTGCACAATTTTTACGCTTTAGTCCCTACCTTTAACTATTAATTTCAATGCATACACCTTTTAACCCGTATTAGTTCCTGTCATCTAAAACTGTAGGAACTAAAACAGATTGAAAAGTATATGTGCATGGATTGAGTGAGTTTAAACTTATGTGTAGAGACTAAAGTGAGTTAAACATACATTTATAGGGGACTAAAATGAGCTGTTTTCAAAGTCGCTATAGTTACACAATCTTTATGTTTTATCCCTACAGCTAAAAGTTGTTAATTTTAATCCATTAATTCTTTTTTGTCTGTCATCTAGAGTTGTTAAAACAAATTAGAAAGTGTGTATGAACTGAGTTAAAAATTATATTAGGGACAATATATGTTTATGGGGACTAAAGTTATTTTTCAATATTAGGAATAAAATGTAAGGACTGTGCAAGTATAGCCAAATAACTAATTAAACCTTATTTCTATTAACTTGCTGTTTTAAAATTTGTCTTGTATTGGATGTTGTGGTTCTACAGATTGAAGAGTTGAAGGCGGAAGTGTCCAATAAGGAATATGAAATTATTACTGAGTGTGCTGTTTCTAACTTTTCTGAAGTCCCTCATATTCCTCCACCGCTGAATCAATATTCCTCTGCGACATTGAATGATACCACAGGAGATATTGTCCCTGAGGTTGCAAATGGCGTTCATTCAGGGACCACCAATGTTGAAGCCTCTGTTCTGCTGAAAGTCTGTGTGTCCATTAATCTCGTTGAGTTGAGCTTATATACGGGGTTAACTAGAGATTCATCTCTAGCTACTGTACAGGTACTAATAGAGTGTATGTGTGTGTATAGTAGCTTAAGGCTATGTTAGGTAGTCGAAAAAAAGAGAAAAGTTGTAAAGCTAATAGACTATAGTGTTTGCGTATTAGCTTAAGGCAATTATTTTCTTTATAATAATTACCCACACTATATAGCTGTACACTTTGCTGTGTACATTAACAGCCAGATTAAATTAGGATAAACTAGGATTGTTGAGATTGACCAATGAAGATTAGGTAAGTGGCCTAATTAACTAGGATAAAACAATTTCTCTAAAACAAAATGCAGTTGACTAAGTTCAATCAACTAAAGAAATTTATTGTGTATGGCTCAGTTTGTGGTTTTCTCTGGTGCAGGTCAGTAGTGCCTGGCTGCTGTATAAGTCCAGCACAGCAGGAAATGGATTCCTCTCTGCAACACTGCAAGGTTTCAGTGTGTTTGACGACCGTGAGGGAGTTGAACAAGAATTTCGGTTAGCAATAGGAAAGCCTGACAATGTTGGAGCCAATCATCTTCATACTTCTTCATATGATCAAAACCAAGATTCAGTTGATAGTAGCTTAATTAAGGGAAATAATTTTAATTTAGTTCAGACAATGCTCATTGTTGATGTGAAATTTGGTCAGAATTCAACATTTGTTTCTTTGTGTGTCCAGAGGCCTCAGTTGCTTGTTGCACTAGATTTTCTTCTTGCTGTAGTCGAGTTCTTTGTTCCAACTGTCAGTAGTATGTTATCAGTCGAAGAAAGTCGGTCTGACATGCTGGAAGCTATTGTCATTGATCAACCTGTCTACAAGCAACCTTGTACTGAATTTTACCTATCACCTCAAAAGCCTTTAATAGTTGATAATGATGGTTTTGATCATTTCATTTACGATGGTGATGGTGGAATATTATATTTAAAGGATAGACAGGGTTTTAATATCACAGCAGCTAGCACAGAGGCTATAATATACATTGGAAATGGGAAGAAGTTGCAGTTCAGAAATGTTGTTATTAAGGTCATATTGTCTCGCTTTATCAACTTCTTTATCGAAGGGCCATATAGATGATATAAATTTTTGGTGTACGCCCAAAAAGCTAATTACCTTGTTTTTATGTTTGCAGTGTGGACCGCATTTGGATTCTTGTGTATTTCTCGGTTCAGACAGTAGCTATTCAGCTTTAGCGGATGATCATGTGTACTTGGAAGAATTAGTTGAAAGCCCTCAGTCTAGGTCTTTGAGAGGAAGTGTGGACGAAGGACTACGTGAGAATAATGCTGTTAATAACTCCACAGAACTGATCATCGAGCTTCAGGTTAAGTATTGCTTCAGTTAACTACTCATGGATTTGTGTATGATTGATTCTAAATGAAAGAAGGGTTACCTTACCGCGATACAAGGGCTCACTCTATGCAAGTCCTCTCCCATTTGAAAGCTAAATAAGGACTCAAATCATTGTTTTCCATTCTTAGCAGAGGTTCCTTCCATCTAATCCCTTGAAGTACTGTGCTCACCTTCAAAGAGAGAAACGATAATTCAAAGCAGACTAACTAAAGACATAGGGAAAAGTAGGCTTACTTTAATAGTATTTTCCTGGATTTGGAAGTTTCCTTGTTAGCAACTTTCACTAAGAAAATGTGAAATTTTGTTTCCTGTGGCTTAGAACAAAGGTTAAATTATAATACCCAAGGTTACTATTTTCAGGGGCGGCTTTGACATGCTCCTCAAATTATATTTAAAACACTATAAAGAACCTAGAAGTTGCTCAAGGACATAATGAGTCAACCTTTTCTTTATTTTGTTCTTCTTCTTTCTCTTTTTAAATAAATGTTTAGAGAAATGCTAGCACAAATCTCCGTCGGCTGATTTTATTGGAAGCCATACAAATTTGTATCTTATTTGATGAGTTTCAATTGATTTTTTCCTTTCCAATGATATAGTATTTTTTAGAGAAAGTGTTGCTAGCTCCGCTCAAATTCAAATACTTTCTGTACCATCAGAAAAGTAATCAGACCAAAGGAAGCAAAGTTCAAAATGAGAGAGAAAAATGTTTTGTAAAATTAGTCTTCTTTCTTTAAATGACATCTGAACCCAACCTTTTGGTTGCCTAGATGCCATGTCAAGACAATGTAATCTATAAACCTAAAAATATAAGCTTTTTCGTCTAGTTTGCTTTAAAAAATTCTGTAGCATGTGATAATATTGTGGTCGTTGAAGCTTTGGTATATTAATAATTATTGTCCTGATTCATTGGTCATCTTGACATTTAATCTGCCAATCTGTCTGCATGCTGCTACTTTTATTTTAATCTACTACTTGTGGTATGGGTTAAGACTTAACTGGGATCTAATCTTGTTAGACTAGGATTCTAATTTGTTTAGCACACTCCCTAGAATGGCCAGATTTCTCCTTAAAAGACATGGGCAAGTATCTCTCCTTGAGTTTTGGGAGTTAGTTTGATCCAGTCCATTTCTAATGTGGTATTTGAACCTATCTAGTCTCAGGGGTCATCGATTATGCTCCAGATGTTTTGTCTTTTTGCATAAAGGGAGTGTGCTTTGTTGTTGCTGTTGTATGTGTTTTGCAGTTTATTTTATCATGATGCCGTATTTATATAAATATGTAATCAATACTGCATTATGACAAGAAGTCGTGGTATGATTTATACCTTTTCGTTAATGTCTTTGCTTTATGCATGTCTTAAGATGTGATGAAATATTTCTTTGCAGGCTATTGGCCCAGAGCTTACCTTTTATAACACCTCAAAAGATGTAGGAGAGTTATTAAACCTTTCTAATAAACTTCTACATGCACAGTTGGATGCATTTTGCAGGTGAGTTCCTCTTGTGAAAATGGTATGCTTCCATTTTACCTAGTTTGGCACACTTTCTATTTATTTAGATTCTTAATGCTACTTTATTTGTTCCTACTGCTGTATATATAAAATCAATCACGGGCCTTTACCAATAGGTTAGTATATTAAGAGAGCTGGTCATTTGGCACGGTTTCAAGCCTATCTGAATGATATAGAAATCTGCTTAGTAGACCAACCTTAATTTTTAATAATGAAGTTAAAGTTCAGCATAATGTAGGGTGGGCTTGTGCCTAGTCCATGTTTTAAGCTCAAAGAGAGTGTCTTAGAAAATTTGTAAGTAATAAAATGAATAAGAATATGACCAAGTGGAGAATTCAAATGGATATAAGGACATTGCAATTATTAAATATAGTCATCAAAGACCAAGCCCTGAATCATTAGTTTCAGAAACTGGACCTTAAGTGACCTTAAGCCTAAGGTTTGCACTCACTTATATATTATAATGGACCATATTTCTAGTTAATGTGGATTTCAAATACCTAGAAAAGAGGGAAAACACAACATGATAGAAGTCCAAAAGAAAATAAAGAAAGAAATCTAGAGGGAGAGTCACAATCTTAAATTTTAAGCCACAACAACAAAACAAGGTTGAGAACACTGCAACCCTCATGAGAGGTTCTATTTAAATCTGGGGATTACAATGGGTCCAAGCTCAACTAAAAACAAAACTTCAATTTTTTCACAAATAAAAATCAGATTTGCCCACAGCGGTGTGGGGATGGCCACATTTGTGTGGGAATGTGTTTAAAGGTCAATTGAGCACCAACACCTAGAAGAAGGTGAAGGTGTTCTCTGCATATACGGGTAGGCCAAACCTCTGGGCGCAATCTTCTTCAAGTCCTACATCACATCATTTGCTAAGATCAAAGACAAATCTTCTTAGGAGTCGGAGGAGCAATGCATTTCAAAATTCTTGTATTTATGTATATTTAAAAATTTGGGATGGGGGCATGGCTCCTTAGAAGATCTGCCTTAGATAGTAGAATAAACCTGCTAGTAGCTTAGAGCTATTAGTGATGACAGTTGTGGATTTTGCAACAGCTGTTAGTCAGTTAGGTAGATCTGGAGCTCTCCCATATTTCTATTAATACCTTAGTGTAATTAGAAGTTAATGCCGTGAATCATTCTGTTTATTCTCTTTTGAAACACTGAATTTCTATAAGACGAAAGATATAAAATCCCTAATTATGATCGAGTTTTATCTTCTGTACGAATTATGTGCCAGAGGCCTGTTTTAACTATTCACTCTATTTAGGTACGATGATAATATGGGATTAACTGACTTTGCTGTGTTCTTCTATTGCTAGGCTTGTATTGAAGGGTAACAATACTGAGATGAGTGCAGATGTACTTGGTTTGACTATGGAGAGTAATGGAATCAGGATTTTGGAGCCATTTGATACGTTGTTGAAGTACTCAAATGCTTCAGGGAGGACAAATATACATTTGTCTGTTTCTGATATTTTCATGAATTTCACTTTCAGTATCTTGAGACTATTTATGGCCGTTGAAGATGACATTTTAGCATTTTTAAGGATGACATCGAAGAAAATGACAATTGTTTGCTCTCACTTTGACAAAGTTGGAACAATAAAAAGTATGTTTATCATCCTCTATTTGTTTTTCATTTTGTAAATAAAGTGACAAATGTGGTTTGGAGGACTGATCTCATTCATTTTTCATTTTGGATGCAGATTCTCAAACTGATCAAACATATGCCTTTTGGAGGCCCCATGCTCCTCCTGGTTTTGCTGTACTTGGTGACTACCTGACACCACTGTCAGTGCAAATTCTTTAATAGTTTCTGTCTATACTGATGCATTTATTCCCCACTGATTTGAATGTTAATATGACGTGTTTGCTTGACAGAGACAAGCCACCAACAAAAGGAGTTCTTGCAGTAAATATCAATTCTGTAACAGTCAAGAGACCTATTAGTTTCAGATTGATTTGGCCACCTTTAACTTCTGTGGGCATTAAGGGTGAAAAAGTGGACAATTTTGACTTGTTACGGAATACTGAGGCCGATGCCATTTGTTCCATTTGGTTCCCTGAAGCTCCCAAAGGTTATGTTGCACTAGGTTGTATTGTTACTCGTGGAAAGACGCCGCCCCCACTATCTTCTGCTTTTTGCATCCCATCTACTTCTGTATCCCCATGTTCATTAAGGGATTGTATCACAATAGGCACCACTGATATGTAAGTGAAAATTATCTCCTGCTCTGCCGTAACATATAGGGTCATTTGCAATTTTATACTTTAAAGTACCAAACTTATAGGTTAGTGCCTTTTGCTACGTATACCATTTTGCTTGCTAGTGAAATAATGCTATCATTTTGCTTAACTGATTTGAACATTAATTCTGAGATGATGTTGGGTGTTTTACTTGCAAAATTTTGAACTATTGATCAGGCATAAGATCATGGAATTTTTGTCCCTTGTAAACACAATATTGTTTGTCTTGATTGCAGATCACCATCCTCTGTGGCATTCTGGCGAGTGGAAAATTCTGTTGGCACTTTCTTGCCAGCAGATCCTGTTTCTCTTAGTTTGATGGGTAAAGCATATGAATTGCGTTGCATTAAATATGATAATTTGAAGCCATCCTCAGCAGCATTAAGTAGTCAGGATTCCCATGCTCCTTCTGGTGGGCATCAAGCCTTGCAACCTGACCAGTCTGTCGGTGCAAATTCTAATAGGCGTTATGAGCCTGTTGCTAGCTTTGAGTTAGTGTGGTGGAATCAGGGATCAAATTCAAGAAAGAGGTTGTCCATATGGCGTCCAGTTGTACCAATGGGAATGATATATTTTGGTGATGTAGCTGTTAAAGGGTGCGTTTCCTTATTATCTTCCCTTTCATTGTATAAGTTTAGATATTAATTTGCTATCTTCCTCTTTACAATTAATATGGAACTGATGCAATCTTCTGCTTTTTAGGTATGAACCTCCAAATGCCTGCATTGTTGTTCATGATTCCAGGGATGAAAATGTTTTTAAAACTCCACTAGATTTTCAGCTTGTCGGACAAATAAAAAAGCAGAGGGGAATGGAAAGCATGTCATTCTGGCTTCCACAAGCTCCTCCTGGCTTTGTTTCCTTGGGTTGTGTTGCATGTAAAGGGAAACCTAAGCAAAATGATTTTAGCACATTAAGATGCATGCGGAGTGATTTGGTAGCAGGAGATAAATTTCTGGAAGAAAGTGTGTGGGATACATCTGATGTTAAGCATGTACCAGAACCATTTAGCATATGGGCTGTTGGCAACGAGTTGGGGACTTTTATTGTCCGTGGTGGTTTTAAAAGACCCCCAAGAAGGTTTGCTTTAAAGCTTGCAGATTCAAATGTGCCAAGTGGCTCAGATGTTACAGTCATTGATGCAGGAATTGGGACCCTCTCTATGGCTCTTTTCGATGATTACAGTGGTTTGGTGAGAATAAAATGCTTAGATTGTAAGTTTTGTTAGAAAAATAGTGTGTCTAGTCACCTAACTGCCTAAGTTTTGAGAATGAATGCGTCTATATCAATAGATATTCTCCAAATATTGAGAAATTTTTGTTGGAGATCCTATCGACCGGAAAGATGACTAAATTATAATATATAATGACTAAATTATAATATATAAGTGGATGCAAACTTTGGACCTATCAGACAACACACAAATATCTAGCTCCATAAGTTTAGTTTATAAGATTGTATGATAGTTTATCTTAGTAAGGCTTGTTGGGCCTATCAGATAGCATACAAATATCTAGTTCCATGCTCAAGATCGGCTTGAGAGGCCATGTTGGAGATATCACATGCACAAAAATGTAATCAAATTATAATATATAAATGACCACAAATCTCACCATACAACCTAATATTGTGAGATGGAGTTTAGCTCAAAGTTCACTTCATAGTGTGCTAAGTGCAACATGCTTCTAGATTTAATATTAATGAAATGGTTGTTGTTGACCTTACCTATTGTACGTATACCTTCTCTCTGAATCAAACTGCAAACAGACTTTAATTAAATATACACTAAGTATAATGAACTTTTTATTGAAAATGGATAGACCAAATCTTTCGCCATGTAAAATAATTTTTCTGTTAAATAATTACTTGGTAAGTGTTTTTAGTGTGCATTGTTAAATGTTTTCCAAGGTTTCTAACATGCCTCGTTGACCATTGAAGAGGGGGGTTAATGTTATTATTATTGTTTTTTTTAACTATTTTACTATTATTGATGTCATTCTTAAACAGTATTTTTACTTTTAAATATAAAGCCTTTCATGAGCTATCACTTAACTGCTTAAGCTTTCGTAAGAGTTAGTTCTTGATAAGTTATTAGAGCTTTCTTGGAAGTATTACTTCTGTATTGACTGCTTTTCTTTGAATTTGACAGATGGTTCCCTTGTTCAATATATCTTTGAGTGGAATAACATTTAGTTTGCATGGAAGAACTGGGTATCTAAATTGCACTGTTGGTTTCTCCTTGGCTGCCAGGTCATACAATGATAAGTATGAAGCTTGGGAACCTCTTGTTGAGCCAGTAGATGGATTCTTAAGGTAATTTCTGTTTTTACAAATATAGAATACTTGTGTGATACATGTTGCTTTGGTGGAATTCTTGAGTGAGTGATTGGGAGTTTAGGCTGTTATGAGCAGTGGTGTAATTCGATTTAGAAAATAAGAATTGAGTTAAGAATAAGTATTGGGTCACTAAGTTCACCCTCTTTGTGACAATTCCTATTTATTATGATATATTGCGAAAAATCCAAGTCCCAAATTGACTAAGAATCCTCACTATGCAAGCTGATTGAGTTAGCTCTAAAACCATATCCTAAGAGGATGTGAGAATCATGGAATTTATCCAAAACTTCTGTAAATTTATCTAGAATCGCCTAATGAAAGTTTCAAATGGCTAGAATAAACCCTGATTTAAATTTAGGAGATCTTAGAATTTTCATAAAGTGAATGCACAATCTAGCTCCCGGCAATGAAACCCACTACCATCACTCATTAAAAATTGTGACTCTATCAAACCTGTTTACAGCTTGCAGGTTTGGATTTTGGTTTTGGCTGAGTGAAGGGTTTGGTTTGATTGCTGGAGCAAGAACCTATGGTTGAGAAAAGGAAATGTGGTTGCGTGTGGTGGGGAAATGGAAGGTTAACTACCCTAATTGAAGTGAAGTAAAATTTTTGGTATCGGTCATTTTGATTAAAAGTGATCATATCTAATTATAGAAAACACCTTTTGCATGGTAGGAGATGGAGCTTCCACTATAGTCTTGATCTCGAAGAAGGGTCAAATCTCCTTAGTGATGGCTTGAATTAACTTGATTTGGTTCAATTAATTTCTTCTTCATAGAATAGAACACAATGATGCTAGTAGAGGAAAAATAACAACAATCAAATCTAAAAGAGAACAAAAAGCAACAAAAATGTACTATATGTTTGACATGCCACCTAGTGGTGACTATTTAAGATAATGTAGTTTTTTGTTGAAACTGACAAGAAATGGAACTTGTTCTTTTACATGTATAATTGTGTGTATGTGCCTGTTGAATTAGGAGAAAATATAGTTGATAAGCTACAATAGGATATTTTAGTTAATTACAACTATGTTGTTAGAAGATTTTAGAGATATTTTTTTTAGTCACTAGTTTAGGAGTTCTCTATAGAGGTAGAGGCTGATGTATTGTTTCAAAAGTTCAATTCAATAAAATCTTCTCTCATCCAATTTAATTAATCTTTTTCATGTTGGTATCATAGCTCCCGATGTTGGGAGCTTTGCTTTCACATTTCTTCTGCATTGCATTTGCTAGTGGGTCTTCTTTCTCTGCAAGCGCACCACTCCTTTCTGATGGGTGATGATGAGTATGACAGTCGTTCCCACCATCGCTTGCTTCGCCGAAGTCACTTTGAGGTGGCAGTTCCACACTTGTCATTTACCATTTTGCTTGGAGCAGCGTCTCTCCTTTGATAGGGGTGCTGTTCACGATGGCATTGTTTAGTCTTTTTTGCTGATCTCTAATTTTTTTAAAATAAAGATAGGCCCTGAGGAATCTCTGGCTTTTGGCATAACAACTCCAACTCCGCTCATCAACATTTACTTGATGATAACTGTCTTAGTAGTTGGAATTATCTCTAGTGGGCTCAGTTTATTAGATGCACGTTAGAGGGTATGGGTAGGCTCAACCATATTGAAGGAGAGGCCATATCTCTGTATAACCCTAATTTTTAAATTTGAGACAATGATGACTCACAAATTATTATATGGCCATGGGATCCATAACTACAAACATTAATAGAAATTATATGTATTCCAGTATTAATTTCTTTTATATAATCTTTACTAACTTTGAATAAGATTAGTTACGCACTTAATCACCTCACACTCTTCCTTACTTTAGAAGAGTCAAATCCATTCAAATTATATTTTTGTGCCAGTGAGTATTCTTTTCCTAATTACACCTACATATAGGTACCAATATGACCTCAACGCCCTGGCTGGAACCTCTCAATTACGTTTGACATCAACTCGAGATCTGAATTTAAATGTTTCAGTTTCTAATGCTAATATGATCATTCAAGCTTATGCAAGCTGGAACAATCTTAGCCATGCTCATGAATGCTACAAAAACAGAGTAAACTTTCTTGTAAACCTTTTAATTTTTGCTGCTTTAAGACTGCTTTTCTCGTTGTATATTACTTTCTCCATGTTACAGCACTTGTTTTCTCTTACCAGGATGCATTTTCTCCAACTTATGGTGGAAACTCTATCATTGACACACTCCAGAAAAGAAATTATTATATAATCCCTCAAAACAAACTTGGTCAGGATATTTTTATTCGTGCTACGGAAGCTAGGGGTCTCCAAAATATAATTCGGATGCCATCTGGGGATATGAAGGCTGTCAAAGTTCCTGTGTCAAAAAATATGCTAGAATCTCATTTGAGGGGTGAACTCTGTAAAAAGATTAGAACAATGGTTACGATCATCATAGCAGAAGCTCAGGTACAAGTTTTGTTGCTTTTAGTATACTACTTACATGGTTTTGGCAGTCCCAATTTTCATGACCTTGAATGCATGTCAAGCTAAACATTCAGTTGCTCACAGATTTATTTTCTTCATGTTTAATACAGTTTCCCCAAGTTGAAAGTTCAGATTCCCAGCAATATACAGTAGCTGTCCGCCTTTCTCCTAATCAGAGCCTCCCTAGTGATGCATTGGTTTATCAACAGAGTGCACGCACGCGTGGTCAAAGGCCACTTCATTTATTGCCTTCAGATCTTGTGTCGGTCAAGTGGAATGAAATATTTTTCTTCAAAGTTGATTCCCTGGTATTGATAATTATCTTAGTTGCTTTTATTTATTCTTGCTGTAAGTTTTGTTGGAAATTGTTGCTTATTAAGTTTGTATTTCTAATGTTCAAATGCATTTGGAATATATTTTGATATTTTTCAAGTTCCGAATGTTTACTTAAAAAATTTGGATTTTGTGAGCTCTGATTGGCTTAGTTACCATAGGCCTAGAAGTCTAAATCTTATTAAGGCATAGGGTTATCTTCGTAGCTTCTTTATGTGTTTAGCGCATGGCTTTCTTTGATTGATACACAGTTTATCTTCGTAGCTTTTTTATCTTTTAATATTAAGTTATTTTATTTTATCGAATTATTTTTGGTTTTCTTCTTTTTGTTTGGTAGCAAAACTTTTTCTTTATAAAAATGAAGTATGATATTTAGATAAGCCATATGACTGACTGCTGAGTCAGCAAGTATCTAATTCTGTAGCAGAAGAGGACTGAATGAAAATTACAACGAAATGACAGTGTAATGTAAATGGAAATGTACAAAATGAAAATGAAAATATAAAGAATATCACTAGTGAAGAATAACATCGCTGGTTAAAGCAAATTCTATATACTTTATCGTAAATTCTTTGGAGGGTAATCTTTCTATTCATAATTTTGGGGTAAATAACCTTCTGATTTTTATTAAAAGCTAAAAGTTGATTTCTGGTTTTTAACTTTTTTTCTCAGTATTTGATTTATTTTTTCACTTAATTTAACATCCTACCTAGATTGGGGTTTTTTTAACTGTGTTGACGAAGATAAGCCCACATACAGCAGTTAAATGTAATAACATTTCAGGACTGTGTTGCCAAATGTTTGACATTTACTTATCTGGTCGTGTAATTTCTTTTGTGGCTCTTATTTATTGTTATACTTTTGTACCATCTTTTATTTATTGTTACACTTTCATGCCGTCTTTTGTTCATTGTCACATTCTTTATTCCACTGAACCATTTCAATGTAATATACTTTTTAATGCTTTAATTTTCTTGTTGATTCTTATTTATCTCATTAGACTGATTTAGTCAGCCTTTTAATACTTCTTTTGACTGTGCACTTGGCCGTCTTTTTCTGTTGAATTTACTTTTGATTTTCAAAATTACTGCATCGTCTTCTTTTAGTCTACATTTTGGTTTTCCAATTGAAAAACTAACTTCAAACTTGGCTTCTATACTTTTTTACAGGACTATCACTCTTTAGAATTGATTTTAACGGATATGGGTAAAGGTACTTCTTTCTTTGAAATTCCATCAAGACCTAAGTGACAATAAATGCGGCTGAATAACCTGCAAACAAATTAGTTTCAGAGGACTTAAAAAGTTTCTAATTTTGTGAATGTTCTTCTGGTATTGTAAACAACATAGTCTACTCAATCTTCTTTATTACGTTCTTCTCTTCTTTGTTCTAGGTGTTCCGATTGGATTTTTTTCAGCTGCCTTGAATGAGATAGCTAGAACTATTGAGGACTACTCAAATCCCCAGAATTTTGTCAATGAGTTGAAATGGATATATTTGTCTGCAGAAAACTCCATGGTGAATTTTGTGTATGCTTTTTTCTTGTTTTGCTTTGTTTTCTCAGAGTACGTCTCTTAATGGTGTCATGCTGAGATTTCAGGATGCTTATTATGGGAAGCCTTGCAAATTACAATGTGCCATACTAGTAAATAATTCTGAGATTGAGATTAACAATCAACTATCTAATTATGATGCCCATAAATGTGGGTTTATTCAAATTAGTCCTAGCAAGGAAGGTCCTTGGACTACTGTGAGGCTAAACTATGCTGCTCCTGCTGCTTGCTGGCGGTTAGGCAATGTTGTTGTTGCCAGTGAAGCTAGTGTGAAGGATGGCAATAGATATGTGAATATTCGATCACTGGTTTCTGTTCGTAACAACACAGATTTTGTACTTGATTTATGCCTTACTTCAAAAGTTTCCTCAGAAAAGATGAATTTGCTGAAAAGTTCAAGTTATTCTGAATCCATTCAAACAAAGAGCTACAAAATTCACACAGATGAGTTTTTCGAGACTGAAAAGTTAACTCCACAAATAGGTTGGGTACGCAGTTCAGGTTATTCTGGAAACCACATGTCGGATAAGGGGAAATCCCATCAGGTGAATGTTAATAACTTTTCACTTTCCATGATTGCTCATAATTTTTTAGACACTCTTCAAGAGGATCAGTCATATGTGGATGCTTTGAAAAATTCATAATAGATCAAGCACTTGTTTTATGATTACTGTTGAAAATTCCACATTGATTAGAGATAAGGCCAGTTATATAAGTAGATGCAGACCTTATCTTACAAGCTGGTTTTGTAAGGTTGAGTTAGGTTTATAGTTCACTTCTTAAGATTGTATCAGAGTCTATCTTAACGATGTTTGATGACCTATCCTGCCATCTGCTATCGGACCATTTATAAATATCTAGCCCAATGCATGAGATGTATATGTCTCAGTGTGAGCGAGGTGTGTTGAGGATCCCATGTCGACTAGAAATAAGGCCAATTTATAATATATAAGTGGGCGCAAACCTTACCTTATAAATTGATTTTGTAAAGTTGAGTTAGAATAAAAGTCTACTTAAGAATTGTTATATTATCCTTAAAAAAAGGGATATCCTAAGAATTTGATTAGGACTAAACTGATTTTGTAAAGTTGATTTAGAATTAAAGTCTACTTTAAGAATTGTTATATTATCCTTAAAGAAGGGATATCCTAGGAATTTGATTAGGACTAAACTAGACACTACCTTGTCATATGCTACCTTCTTTATAATCAATCTTTTTTTGCATGTTGAGGTATACGTATTGCTCTTGAAATTTATGTCAACTCAGAATATATTATGTCATGATTAAAAAATGGACAAACCTTGAGCATGTAAGCTTTCTTATCAAAATATTGTCCTTCTACAGTCTTAGAAAATCTTAGAAAACCTTCTGGTGTGTAGTTTAAACTTTCTTTTGGAGGAAGAATGGTTTATAGGAAAAAAACTGGAAGCAGATTTATATTTAATTTGTTCGTCATCCAATAATCTAAAATTGAACCTTAGTGAAACTGATTTTTTTGTGATTTCAATGCAAGGTGAAATATGTTTTCAAAAATGCAAAATAGGAGAATCAAACAAGAAATATATTCAGAAATAGTTTATAAACTATGTGATTGGCAGTTTGGATTGTTGCACTAAATTTTTACTATTCTGTCATGTCTCATTGTTTTTTTAATTTTCTGTCACCAGATTTTTCCTGAAATTGATCTACCGCCAGGGTGGGAATGGATTGATGATTGGCATTTGGATACAAAATCTCCTAATACTTCTGATAGTTGGATTTATGCTCCGAGTGTGGAGAGTTTGAGATGGCCTGAATCCTCTGATCCAATGGATTCTCGTAATTCTGCCAGGCAGAGAAGATGGTTAAGAAACAGGAAGCTAATAGCAGAGGATCTTAAGCATGAAATATCTGTTGGGTTACTGCAACCAGGAGAAACTGCTCCACTTCCTCTCTCTGGTTTGACACAATCTGTACAATATTTCTTGCAGTTAAGGCCTTGGACTTCAGCAAATTCTTGTGAGTACTCATGGAGTACTGTAGTCGACAAACCTAGGCAAGAAGATGTTGGTGGGAGGGGTCAATGCTCAAATCTGTGTGTTTCAGCTCTTTCAGAGTCGGAGGAACTATTGTGCTGCAGTGAGATGCATGGAACCTCTGGTGGCTCCCACAAGTTGTGGTTTTCTGTAAGCATACAATCTACCGAGATTGCTAAAGATATCCATTCTGATTCCATTCAGGATTGGTGTTTGGTGGTCAAATCACCTCTAATAATAAGCAATTTTCTTCCCCTTGCTGCTGAATATTCTGTTCTTGAAATGCAATCAAGTGGTCATTTCCTTGCATGTTCTAGAGGAGTATTTTTATCTGGAAAAACTGTACAGATATACAGTGCTGATATTCGGAACCCTCTATTCTTATCTTTGCTTCCGCAAAGGGGTTGGCTTCCCATACACGTAAGATAGAGACCTGTCAATACTTCAGTCATTTGTGTTTCAGTTACTAGGTCATTTTTACGTTGTATTATGCTATTAATATCTCACCTATTCCCTTTTCCGAACAGGAAGCTGTTCTTATATCTCATCCTCACGAGAATCCATCCAAAACAATTAGTTTGAGAAGTTCAATATCTGGAAGGTTGTAAAGTTCTCTATGTGAACAGTTAGAATTTTCCCAATATATCACGTTATTTCTAAATTTTATAGTTCTTGCTGAAATTTTATTGGCCTCTATTATTTCTAAATTTTATAGTTCTTGCTGAAATTTTATTGGTCTCTACTTTCTGAAAGACAACGTAATTTGCATAAACCCATCTTATGTGCCTACTTATGTGCAGGGTGATCCAAATTATTCTTGAGCAGAACTTTGACAAGGAGCACACCTTGCTGGCTAAAACGATTAGAGTATATGCTCCTTATTGGTTAGAAGTTGCTAGATGTCCTCCACTTACATTTAGGATACTTGATATGTCAGGAAAAAGACACATGCCAAAGGTTGCTACTCAATTTCAAACTAACAAGAAAAATGGATTAATCCTTGAAGAAATAACTGAAGAGGAGATATACGATGGTTACACAATTGCTTCTGCTTTTAATTTTAATATGCTGGCCCTTTCAGTGGCCATTGCCCAATCAGGAAATGAGCATTTTGGACCTGTTACGGATCTTGCTCCTCTTGGTGATATGGTAATGTTAAGATTTATGTGTTGACAAACTAGAAGTTATCATACTTTTCTAAAATCACTTCGTTTTATCCTTAGGATGGCTCTTTGGATATATATGCATATGATGGTGATGGCAATTGCTTGCGGCTTATTATTTCCACAAAACCATGCTCCTATCAATCTATTCCGACAAAGGTTGTGACGGACTATCAAATTTAGCATTAATTTTTTTATGCAGTCAGGTTGTAATACTTTTGAATTTTGATTGTCTTTTCAGGTTATTTCTGTTCGGCCATTTATGACTTTCACTAATAGACTTGGTCAGGATATATTCATCAAATTGAACGCTGAAGATGAACCGAAGGTTTTGCGAGCTTCTGATTCAAGGATATACTTTGTGTGTCGTGGAATTGGTGGACCTGAAAAGCTCCAGGTTGGATACAGTTCTTAGTTGATATATTGCTGTAATAATTGACATCATTTAATTTATCCTACATCTTTTCCTAGACAAAAGGATAGAAAATTTATAGAACTTCATATTATGAATAGTTGGAGATAATGTTATTGACATGTTTTGTGATTGTGGTACTGATTTGATTACATCACGTTAAGCCTCCTGTTAAGAATGCCTATTATAGGAGAAACAGAAAAGGGGACAATGTAAGTACACCCGAACTAGGATTGTATATGGAAGAAACTCTCTAGATGACTAATTTCCCAAGTTGTTCCTGACTGGGACTAGAGATGCCCTTGTGAGGAGAAGTACTAGAAGTACTAAGAGAGACATCCATATGAGATTTGTAAGGAGAAGTATTAGAATTACTAAGAGTAGTATCAGTATGAGACAGTTTCTATATGAAAGGAACAAAAGATGGCTTGAGATTCAAAAGACTCAGCTTCGAAAGAGCACTCCCCTTGAAGCTGACGCATGTAAAAAGATTTAGTTTTGTCAAAAGTGACATTCATGGAGGTAAAAAACTTTTGACTCGGAGGATGGTAACAATATCCCTTTTTATTAGATGCATAACCAATGAATATGAATTTAATAGCTCTAGGATCTAACTTTCCACAAAACTGATCATGAACATGGACAAACACTCGACTACGAAGACTAGAGAGGAACAAATGGACCTGATGGGACTCTTATCATCTAGAACCCAAGAGGGTAATCGGTTAATAAAATAGGTAGCTGTGAGGAGAGTCTTGTCCTAATAAGATTTAGGGACATTCATCTGTAAAAGAAGTGTCCCTCTTACCTCAAGAAGATGCCTAATGCCTAAATTTTCTTTCAGCAACGTCATTTTGTTGTGGTGTATTCCCACATTTTCACAAAGGAATCTAGACATATCATGATTTACATATTCCCTCCAATTATTAGAACATAAGTGTTTACTTGACTTCTCAAATTGTGTTCTTATTATATGGAAGAATTTGACAAATAAGTTAAAACCTTCAAATTTTACTTTCGTGAGGAAAATCCATGTAACACGGATACAATCATCAATACAAGTGACAAACCATTTAGCACCAAATGTACTAGATTTTAGCACCAAATGTACTAGAGTTTGATGCAAGCCCTAAAACATCATAATAAACCAAATAAAAATGATAAAACATCTAATGTCTTGTGCTGCAAGTCAGCACATCTATTACCCACTTTCTCTTTATATATGTTTGTGTGTGTGAGAGAGTACGTGAAACTTTAAACCTCATTTTTTTAAAAAAGAGCCATAACCATCTATCAAAAGCCTCCAAGGAATAATAGTAAAAGTAGTAAATGCCTGAACTAAAATTCATAACATTCATCAAATTCTCAATCTCATGATTGTCATTACACATAACCAAAAGGCAATACGAAAAACACAATGGCACATTACAAAACTAATCTTCATCCTCATCCTCATTCTCACCCCCTCTTCTAGCCCAATATAATCATTCTCATCATTATCCAAAGAGGCATATCCTTTAGCCTTCTCTCCTTCTGACAAATTCTTCCTCCTTAACAGCTATCTTTTCCACATTCTTCAACTAGAACCATTTTTTCCTTCTTGGTTGATAAAGTTTCTAAAAATAGAACAATTTAAATTCTGGAATTTAAGAGAGAAAAAATAAAGGAACTTTAAACCACAGCACTAAATAGAAATAGATGTTTGGTAAATAGGAGAACAAAAAATCCAGAGAACTGTAGCAAAACAGATAACCAAAAGGAAAAAAAACTTCTGTAAAATGAAGAGGGTAAAAAAAGCAGATAACAGTAACATACAAGGCACCAAATAGAGAAGGAACATTTGTATAGAAAGAAAAAGGAGAGAAAAAAATCAGATAATGTAAAAAGCAGCACCAAATAGAAGAACATCTGCAAAAAAAGAGAAAAAGGATAGAAAAAACTGTAAACAAAACAGAACATAACTATGAAGAACGTTTGAAAAGAGAGGGAAAAAACAGAAATGGAATGAAGAAGAATAACAAAAAGAAACAAGAGAAAGTGGAAAACAAAATTGAGTTGAGAAGAAAAAACGGAAATGGAATGAAGAAGAATAACAAAAAGAAACAAGAGAAAGTGGAAAACAAAATTGGGTTGACTTGTTGTCAGAAAAAGTCGCTTTAGTTCAGGTGTTTTGTTGACATGCTGTGGTTCGGGTCGCAGGCACAGTTTACAAAATAAATTTGTTGAAGGAGAAAACCCAATTGTGGTAGTTTCATTTTAAAAAGAAATTCTTAAACTATCCTTTCTTGCGACTTCTTATCTAGAATAAAAGTCATTGGAAATAATTCCCCAATTAAATGATGGATGTCTGAGGAATATTCTCATTAAATAAAATAAAATTTGTTGAAGATTTGCATATATTTAATACTAGTAACGCATTTTTTTGCTTATATTTGAATGAGGAGGTAACTAATTAAGAAATATTTTTCGTTTGGCCACTTAAGAAATTTTTTCATCACTTTATTTTTAAACTTCTGTTCTCAATCATCATCTGATTGAGTTTAAATGATGAGATGATCTTTTCTTTCTAAATGTAGGTGAGACTTGAAGGTAGCAGCTGGTCATTTCCTCTTCAAATTGTAAGAGAGGACACAATCTCACTTGTTTTGAGGATGAATGATGGTACTATCAAACTTTTGAGAACTGAAATTCGAGGATATGAAGAGGGATCCCGTTTTATTGTGGTTTTCCGCCTTGGATCAGCTGATGGTCCTATCAGGTACTGATATGCATGTTTAGACTGGCCTATATATCCTTTACTTGTAAGCATAACTAACGTTCTTATCTAGTTCATTTCACAAGTGGCGAATGATTTATATATGGTTTGCCAGTGCCTCTTAAGAACAAGAAAGTATATACGAACATGCTTACACGAAACATGCTCCTTTTGGTTATAAACTTTTCCAAACAGAAAATACACATTTTACACGCCATATCTAATTTTTATTATAAGTAGTCATAATTATCATATAGTTTTTGGACCTCATGTGATGTAGTGTCTTATTTGCACTGTTTACTGGAATTACTTATGAGGCATAATTAGTTTAAAAGTTTAACATATGTAGGCCCTTTCTTTTTTATCTAAACATTGTATTTATGTGTAGATTATATGAATTAACCTTGTCAATTTATTACAGAGAAAAGTACTAGGGACACTCTCTACTAATAACTAAATTTTAATGGAGAATATAAATTTTGATTAGTCTCACTTATTTAATGACTCTTGATTTAGATGTGGGATCTGCCAAAATCTACGACTGTATAAATTTGAGCCAATAGTTGGAATCCCACTCAATATATATAAGTATCATATTTATGCAGAATATTCATAATTATGTACTTCAAAATAATCCAAGAACACAGTTAGATAGTACATTAGACAGAGAACAAACCAATATATATTTTTTAAGACCTAAGGTTACAGAAGATATTGTATAAATACCTTGTAGATATTCTAACATAAACTTAGTTCATTTAACTACCTTTCACTGTATGGATTGGATGCATGCATTTGTTGGACTCCAGAGTTGGGCTTGTAGCATTGCAGTTGCTCATCAGTTGGAGTTTCTCTACATCAATTTTCAGTAAATAAACACTAAGTTTTAAATAACTTAAAGTAGCTCTTTCTCCAATTCTTATTTTATTAGAAAACTTAAACAAACACACCAATTGTTTTATAATAATTTCTCACTTCATGGAAAAACTTGAAACAAATTAGTTTGTACTAGGTTTCCCATGATAGATTCAGTTACTTGCCATTATTTCTGTATAAATATGACACTGAAGCTTGTATGAGTGTATTTCTTTGGGAGAGAAGCTTACTTTAACTTAAACAGGATTGAGAACAGAACTCCAAACAAGGCACTTAGCATTCGGCAGTCTGGATTTGGTGAAGATGCTTGGATTCAGTTGCAACCTCTGTCGGCAAAGAACTTCTCTTGGGAAGATCCATATGGCAATAAGTTTTTAGATGCTAAACTTACAGACGATGATAGTAATGCAATTTGGAAACTTGATTTGGAAAGAAGTGGATTATCTTCGGTAGAATTGGGATTGCAATTCCATGTGATAGATAGGGGTGATATAATAATTGCAAAGTTTACCAATGATAAGATGCCAAGATCAAGTTCACATGAAGAGATTAGAGGCCCAGTGACTTCTGGTAAAGGTGGAGTTTCTGGTGCTCAGGATGAAATGCAGAGCAGTGTTACTCCCTTTGAGCTCTTAATTGAGTTAGGGGTGGTTGGAATATCTTTGGTGGATCATAGACCAAAGGAGCTCTCCTACTTATACTTAGAAAGAGTGTCCTTAACATATTCAACTGGCTACGATGGAGGAAAGACAAGCAGGTAATAGCCTTATCATATCTTAAGATACATATCCAAATGAAGCATGTATCCAAAGAGCATGTTTTCATTAAAAATAAAAATACGACTTTAAATGTCTATTCTGAGCTGATTTTTTTTTTTTTTTTTTTTTTTATTATTCTTTTTTTTTTTTTTTTTAAAAAAAAC
>Ga0209700_101923_pt1 | contig 43074 bp, 25 predicted proteins | sample SiratroredBW_FD_187528 | JGI IMG/M metagenome (GOLD analysis project Ga0209700, IMG submission 187528) | Root nodule microbial communities of legume samples collected from California, USA - Siratro red BW (SPAdes) (version 2) | ecosystem: Host-associated > Plants > Roots > Nodule | place: USA... | reverse complement strand
TCATATAGAAATTGCTTCACCAAGAAGCTAGTTTCGATGGAGCCACATATCACACAAGATTCCAATATCAGTAAAAGACAACACAAACATTTAAAAGTGGTATGAAATTGAGATCTTACAAACAAACCATTTGATAAGGAAAAATGTATATTATATAGAAAGATGATGTGTATTATATAGAATGGGAAATTCAATAGTAAAAATCACCCTTTTTAAGGAATGATGTGTATGTTTGAGAATAATTTCGAATAATTTAATCATTCTACAAATGTGGTCCAATTTAGAAAGATTAATCTTAAACTAATATTTTTCTTTTAGTCAATTCAACTATTCTTCATTTAAAACTCAAAATCTAATTTCCCTTAATATTAAAATGTACTTAAGAGACTAACCTATTACAACATTTTTTTTACATCTTAGATTGACCAAATTTGATGTATTCTTTTATTTAAATATATTTAGATAAATTTCTTTCCAAGTATTTATAGAAAAAAAATAAAAAAGGAGGATTTTTTTTCTTAATTAAAACTAATCTATAAAATTTCTTAAGAACTATAATTTATTAAAAATCATTTTTTTTAACTTTTGTGTTACCTAGATTTAGTTTACTTATAATTTTTTATATTTTCTATAAATGCTTATACAAAAGTTTTATTGAAACACACGCAAGTAAGTAGGTGTTTCTAATACCTACATACGGTTTCGTGTGTTATTTCATCTTGTATTTTCTTTACCTACATAACAAAAATGTAGTCATATTTTAAAAAGGAAAATAATTTCATTTTGGCTCCCAAATTATCTGAATACCCACAAATCAAATTTTGTATAAATAATAAAAGAAAGAGTAAGCCAGAAAATACTCGATAGAATAATAAACCCAATTATTTTAGGATTCAAACAATAACTTTCATTTCAAATTGAGTATAAATAATTAAAGTGAATCATATATAAGAAAATTACCAATTTTTTATTTTAATTTTTTTTAATATAGTATTTTGATTTCTTGTACATGATGTTCATGACTGTGTCAAATCTCTTTAACATTTTCCCCAACAAGAATTTAACAATAATGAACACAAACTTTTCTTTTATTTTTTTATAAAAAATAAAAAAATCTTAAAAGTTTAAAATTAATTTATACACAAATTAATTTGTATTTTTCATAAATTTTTTCTAAATTTCTAATTTTTAACTTATCTATAAATTATTTTTAATTTATTCTTTTTTTAAAAGTTTCTATAAGAAGAATCATGTTCAAACATCATTAATATTATCCATTAATTTAACTGATAAGTTAAATAAATTATTTTTTATGGACATATTGAATTGAATATAACAAATTACTTAAGAAAAATATATGAATGGAGAAGAATTAATTTCTATTCAATATTATTAATAATATTTGAGTTGAACTATAATATCTAATATAAGTACTAAGGATTTTAATAGTAGTCGTTAGGATCTTATAAGTGTACCTTTGTATATATGTTATAATACATATATCATACGAATGACATTTTATTCTTTCTTAATAACATTGTTTATTCTCTTTTCTAGATCTTTCTCTTCTTTTACTTTATTTTAATTGTTTCTCTGTCACATGGTATTTAGAGCCACATCGACTTCCACTTCTTCTGTTGCTCAATCTAAACTTTTTGTTTGCTTCCTTCTTCATACCTTTATCAGTCTCAAGTTTGACGATGACAATTTTCTTCCCTAAAAACAAAAGGTTATTGCTACTGTGTGTGGATTGAAGTTGCAAAAGTTCTTAGAAGGATCTACTGTGCCAGATAAATTCAAAATTGCTAGAAATACTCAATTTAACACCATAAATTTTGCATTTCTTATATAAACATTCAACGTAATTTTACTTTTTTTGTTCTTATATATGTTTATGACATTCTTATTACAACCTAAAAATGTTTTCATTCTCATTTCAAAGCTTCGTCTTCACTTTTCCCTCAAAGATATTGGCTGGTTGCACTAATTTTTTAGCATGATAGTTTCATGGCACCCAAATGGGACTATTCATCTTGTGCAAAGAAAATACATGTGATCTTTTACAGAAAATTGTTATGCTAACTTCAAAATCCCAACCTACACCTTTGATCTCCTGCTCTCGCCTTGCTTGAGATGACACAACTATGGTTGATGACTCTTCTTTATATCATTTAGTTGTTGGCTCTCTTCAATATATTTTTATTATAAGACCTAAGCTTGCATATATTGTCAACAAAGTGTGCCAATTCATGCACCAACTGCAAAAACATCATTCAAAAGTTCTTAAAAGGATCTTACGTTATTTGGTAGGCACCATGCATTATGATTTACATTTACGTTGTTGTTCACAACTTAAACTTCAAGCTTTTGCTGATACAGATTGGGGATCCAATGTTGATGATCACAAATAAACTATTGGGTTTGTTGTCTTCCTTGGCACCAATCCAATTTCCTGGGCACCAAAAAAACAAAAATGTTATCTCACATAGTAATATAGAATTCGAGTATCAAAGTATAGCTCCAACTTTGGCTGATATCAAATGGATCATCAACATTCTTCATGAACTACATGTCTCTATAGTTATTCCTATAATCTTTTTAAATAATCTCGGAGTTGTTCTCATGGCTGCAAATCCTATAATGCATTCCAAGACAAAACACTTTGAATTGGAATTGCACTTCATTTGTAATGTTGTTCAACAAATATATCTTCTTTTTCACGCATGTACCTACATGTCTTCAACTTGTTGATATTTTGACAAAACCTTTATCTAGAGAATCCTTCCTCAACTTCAGAAATAAATTAATGGTTGTTTAAAATCCAAACATTAGTTTAAGGGGGGATAATACGAAATATAAATAGTTAGGATTTTATACCTTCACTTTTTGTATATGTCACAATGTATGTATCATATAGATGACACTCCATTCTTTATCTGATACAATAATAATATCGTTCAATTTCTTTTCTAGATCTTTCTTTTTTTCTACTTTACTCTTTTTATATTTGCGTCACATATTAATGTCACATATTAGTGAAATATTTGTGAATGTAGTTGAATGTTTTATCTTTGTTTTCAACCTATGTGTATATATTATTATTTGGACTCTTTATTCATATTCTTTGCTTGTTTAAATTGGAAATTGATTAATGTTGATAAAAAAAATACATAAATTTGGACTCTTTTTATAAAGATCTTGAATAAATATTGTTTTTCTAAAAAAGTATTTATTATATATTTGTTAAGAAATCCAACCGTTATTAACATATTTAAATGACTAAGTCAAAATTTGTTTGTGAGTTCAAACAATAAAGAAACAAAAAATATATAAAATTACTATTCTATAAGTTCATACTAGAATGTCTTGCACATTCATAAAATTTTATATTTCAAAAAGACTCTTGTGAAAAAGACTTAAATATCCTTTGGTGAGTGTAGGTGGTGATGTGATTGAATTTATATTTTAGATTTTTTTATTCCTGAAAATTATTGAGATTGCAAAATCCAAAACTTTCTTTGATTGAAAATTATAATTTTGGATTAGTCATTTTCGGATTTAGAAATCATTTTCAAATTTCAAAAACTATTTCTGAATCTGGAAATTTGTCGAATAATATAATTGGGAATGTCTTTACCAAAATCACTTTTGAAAATGTAAGGTGAAATACTTTAAGGTATTAAGATCATTTACAAGAGTTATTTAAAGGCATTTCAGTCTTTTCAGTTTTTTTATGGAGGTGCTGAAGAAGCAGTCTTGTAAAAAATGGACAAGTTGGCCTGTGGCCCATACATGAGGATCTCTATTATTTTCTCATCTTAGATTTCCTAACAATTAACTTAAAGTTTGGCCTAAACCATCAAAAGAAAAATACGTTTTCGTATTATATCATTATCTTAAAATGTCTAAACCAAGGAGCTTAAATATCAATGTATTCAAGTACAAAATATTAGCACTCTATATAATCTAATTGGAAAAGGATGAGTTGTATTAATAATTTCATGGGTCAAAGATGAGTTCTCGCTAAGTATTTCCTTCTTCAAATAAATGTAGGTGCAAGAATGTACAAGAGGCCTTAGACAGTGAAAATACATATGAAAACCCGAAGCCTAAGAAAAAATGTATTCATGTCTTTGGGCACGTAGTTACATCTACATTTTTGGCTACCGTTCGTCGTCGTGAAGCGTTTGGACATGCTTCCAAGCATGGTTCCTTCACGATGTTATCATCTTGTGGGGGAAGAACTCCGAATTTGAACTGCAATTTTTAAAGACGAGAGTAATGACAAGTACAGAGTTGGTCTTCAATAAAGATTACTCATATTACCTGACAGCTGTAATCGCTGAAGTTAGGCTCCATAAGTAATGGAACCCCCATATGATCCTTGAAGAAGGTCTACAAAGAAAAGAGTCAATACAGTCATCCAGAGAAAGCAAAACTTCGAAGCATGCATAACACGCTTACATCTCTTTATAAAATAAAACAAAAATAAGCATGTGTGTTGAAGAATCACTAACCTGTGTAGGAAACTTACAGGTGTTGGTACAAATACCAACACACTTGCTTTCCTCCAGATACCTGCATCTTTCCACATACACCTACAAGTTTTACATATAAAATGCTTTGAATATTGCATGATTTTTTGGTATTATATTACCAACACTCAAAAACGATCAAACACACTGAAAAGTACAAGCGCTTGCTCACCCCACTACTGCATGAGGTTCCATCTGGTAGATCTACAGAATTCACTTTGCAAGGGCCCATGAGCCATTGGCAAGTCAGTACAGTAACCCTTGCTTCAAAACCAAAACGTTTTAGGATATCTAAAAAATTTCGTAGCCTGCGACGTTCAGGGGAACATCAAACAGGAACAAAGATTCGGGATTCATCCAGAAGAATTGAAAAATGAAATATATCTATCTTATCAGACTCACCAACCATCACAGCCGCAATTTTGCCTCCTCCTATGGGAGCTATAAGCATTTTATAAAGCTCCAAAAGATATGGAGGGAACAGAGACCTCAATATTCGTACCTGAAACAAGTCACAACAGGTAGCCAACTTACTTCCGACAACATGACCATTCAAAATTCATAACAAACCATATAGACTCAACATGACCTCAATTTCTAATAAACTTTCAATACAAAATTAGCTCATACAAAATCACACACAAAACAAATTTTCAATTTTACCTAATAAGCCTTTTAGGTTTCATTTGAGCCGAAAAGTTTTACTGTTTTTCTCCTTCACTAGAAACGATTTTATCAATCAATATCTGTTATACCATCTCCAACACTGCAACCACAATGGAATAACTTAACTCTCCTATTCGAGATGCTCAAACAAATTAAATTGGCTATCTAAGGCTATACACTTTCTCATCTCAAAGGAGCCAAATACTAATACAATTCTAGGTCTAAGGGGCCAAACAGTTTAGGAAAAATGATATAGCATATAAGAACGTTTCTGAAAAGGGGTAATTGAAATACCGCTGCTTCCACGGTAGTAGAATTGGAAGTGCCCTTCATCATTAGACGATGCGCAACTTCAATTAGTCCATCATATCCAGGTTCCTTCGAGTCCCACCCGACCTCCTGTTATACTATTCACACTCACTCAGCTACAACACTAAATTAACCATCACATGAGAAGAGGACTCTACAAGGTTATCTTTACCTGTACCAATTTGTTGCGGAACAAATTGAGAAACACGTCATCAAACACCCCGGGCTTGTATTCAGGTTTAACAACTGCAATTCCCACTTCTTCCACCTGATTCAATTTAGGAATATGCGAATCTTGAATTGTCCGAAGCAAATTTTGTAGCAGGAATTAATATGAAGATACACACCGTTTTGGAACCCGACGAAGAAGAAGAAAAGGAAACGCGAAAACGATGGTTCCGACCACTGCAACACAGCAAGGGCAATGAAGTTGCACCAATGACAATGCCTAACGCCTTCATTTTTCTCTAACAGTAACGAAACTTGATACTCTTCAGTTAAAAAAACACAGAAAAGGCTACCGGTTTCGGTTATTTGAAGGGAAAATCAAAACGACTAATTTGTGGAGAATAAAGGGATAATGGAAAAGACAAAAACAAAAAAGAAATAAAGATGTTTGGATTAAGATGAGAAAAAGTGAAAAGTGTATGAAAAATTTATAATAAATATGATTGATATAATGGGATAAACTTTTTTGTATGTTTAAAAAATAATTAATAAAATAATTTGATATAAAATCGTTTTTAAAATATAAATTAGAGTTAATATAAATTTTAAACTGAAATAAAAATTATTCTCGAATCATTATAAATAAAAAATATATTTCAAAATATAAATATAATAAAATAAATTATTATAAACTAATTTATTTTATTTATTATTTTAATATTTTATTTTAATTATTACTTTTTATAAGGTAAAATTTAATTAATGAAATATTAAATTATTTCAATTATTTATTTTATTATAATATAAAAACATAAAAAAAGAATAATATATATACACACATAAAAGAATAATTATATATATAATTAACATAGGTAAATGAAAATGATTTTAAACGTATTTTAAAATATCATAATTTATTACGTATATTTTTTTATAAATTCTTTTATTGTGAAAAGTTTTTTATCTATAAAATATATTATATTTTGTGTTTTCATTTTTGTTTTCACCTTAATAGTGAGTTAATGAATCTAACAAGAGAAAAAATAATCAATCAACAAGAGACAAAACACCTGGTATGATCAAATCAATCGGAATAAATAACATTCCTTTAATTTTTTATGGAAAATAATTATTACGGGCTCAGCAGTTGACAAACTAACAAAAGATAATATATCTTCATGCAAAAGAGATAAGAGAAGACTCAATATTTTTATTTTACATACATGTCAACATAGAGCAAAGTCATATATATATATATATATATATATATATATAGACACACCATGTAGAAGAAGGAAGAATGTGCCTAAAGAACCAAAAGCCCAAAAGAAAATGTGAATGCAACTTAACACCCTCCCTCATGCTAGAAGATATATATTCAAAATTCCAAACCTGGAAAGATGTTTGTTGTAAGTATTGTGATCATGAGACTTTGTAAAGAGGAGCAAATCATTTTGCAATTTTTGGCAAACCACATGACAATCAATGTCAATGTGTTGGTACATTCATGAAAGCTTGCATTCGTCATAATGTGTCTTGTGGCTTGATTATCACAATAAAGGTCGACAAGAGAATTATAAGTGATATGCAGATCTTGTAGTCAATAAGTCAACCGCCAAATTTAGCATATGGTAAAACCCTTGTATTTGGCCTTTAAAGATGAGCCTGAAACAATGCTCTGTTTCTTGGTCTTTCACGATGTAAGAGAAGCTTTGAGGAAGATGCAAAATCTGGTGGTGGATCAAGGAGTATTGAACATAAAGCCTAGTCATAATCACTAAAGACTTAAGTTGAATATTAATATAAGAGGAGAAGAAAATACCTTAAGACGGAGAAGCTTTAATGCAGCGTAAAACATGATGTACAACTTGTTGATGAAGTTTAGATAGAAACTGCAAAAGCTGATTGAGGAACTAGATGATAAAGCACATGTTGGTTATGGTGTTGGATAAGTAAAAAGGGCATCCTATGATCCTTCTTATTCTTGTATATCACGAGTAAAATTTTCATATCTCTATCCAGGGGTGTAGAGGAGGGTTTTGCACCAAGCATCCTTGTATCTATAAGGATACCAAGACATTACTTTCTCTGAGAAAATACATATACCTTTGTGTGATCTTGATATTTCATTACCTAATAAATACTTTAGTTGTTCAAGGTATTTAATTTTGAAAGAAATTTAATGAAATCTTGACAATGTTGATATTTGATATATGCAATCCTTTCCTGATATTATATAATTCACATAGACATTAATGTAGTAAAGGAAAAACATGTTTTCTTCATAAATAAAAAACTATCAGATTTAGATTGAACAAAATCAATAGTTTTTTATAAACTAAGTAAACTTAATAAGCCATTGTCTATTGTCTTGCTTCAAGCCATATAAAGACTTCATTAACTGACATACCTGATTGGGTTGTGTGGGATTAACACCTTATGATAAGATCATGTATACTTCTTCAATTAAATATCCATGTAAGAAGGTGTTATGGACATTCAAGTGTTCAACATGTCATTTCTAAATTGTTACAAGAGCTACAAGAAGAGAGTTTGTGGTAAGTTTCACCATCTGTCAATATGTGTCAAGGTAGTTTATTCCTTCCATCTGGCTATAACCCTTGACAACAAGGTGTGTCTTGTAGCGTACTATTACTCCATTTGCCTTATATTTTATTTTGTATACCCATTTACAATAGATGAGGGTTTTCCTTTTGGTAATTTAGTAACATAGATATTTTGTTTCTTTCAAGAACTTCAATTTTGATTTTTATGGTCTTGATTCATTTAGGTGAAGTAATGACCTCTTCATATATACAAGGTTCAATATGGGATGATATAGAAAAAGTATACTACAAGTTTCTAACATATGAATTTTTATAAGATAATGCATAATTGACAATATAACACACCTTTTTACCTTCATGAATTTCAACCTTTTGTATTAAAAGAGACAAGTTAATGATGATAATCATTTAAGAAGGATACAAACTTTGAAGATCTTTTCAAATTTTCAATTTCTACTCTTTTATTATTTTCAGCATGAATAATAATTTCAGAACATGAATTGTGCACCAATTGACATAAAAAATTAAAAGAATCTACTTCAACATAAACATTATTTTATTTGATAGGTCCCTTTTGATGAATATATGTTAATGAAAAATGACATTGTGGAAAATGAAAATCTATCTAGTATTAATGTTAATAATAACACAAAACATGATTTTTATTAAAAATTAATCTAATTAAAATTCTACTTTTATATCCATTCAATTAATACCATTCAATTTTACTTTATATTTTCAACCTTACAATATCTATCTATTCTATTTGTTAATTAAATTTTAATTAAAATAAATTTTAAACTCAATAAAAATTTAAAAGTATTTTCTATTACTCATCTCATCTTCTTATATACATGTATTTAAATTAAAATAAAATCTAACTAAAACTTTTAAAGTTTATCTTTCTTAATTCTATAAAATTCAAAAATATCATTTACACCCACTAAACTAACTATCCACTCCTCAGTCAAAAATACACAGAAATATTTCAGCTTACCTGTTTTTCAAGTGAAAATCAAACGACGCCGTGAGGTGCGTTGTGATAAACCCTAACAAAACCTTTCTACGGAATCAATCAACAAGAGACAAAGAGCACCCGCCCCGGCTGTTGCACGGTCCCAGATCAACGGAGATGAATAACGCACGTCTGATCTCTGGTGGAGGATGGCTACTCCGGCGACTTTGCACGGTGGCTGAGAGTCCAGCGAAAAGTCCAAACCTCTATCGAATGTTATCGGCGTTGGACATGACTGGAGGAAGCGTGTCGGAAACCTTGGACTACCATATAATGCAAGGCAAAGCCATAAAAAAGACAGAACTCGAAAGATGCGTGGAGCAGCTCCGAAGATATCGCAGATTTCAGCATGCACTGGAGGTATCAAATATCAATTTATAATTCTTTTTGTAATTTTAATTTTTGTTCAACTTTATAATTTACGATGATTGCAGATACTAGAATGGATGCAGATGAGGAAGATTAACTTTTCCTGGAATAATTATGCAGTGCAATTGGATCTTGTGTCCAAGACCAAAGGGCTGGTTGAGGCTGAGAATTTTTTCAGTGCTCTTCCTGCGCCAGCCAAGAACAAGTATACGTATGGTGCTCTCTTGAACTGTTACTGCAAGGAACTAATGAAAGACAAGGCATTGAGTCATTTTGACAAAATGGATGAATTGGGTTATGTCACTTCTCTGGCTTTCAACAATTTGATGACTCTGTTTATGAGAATTGGTGAACCCCAGAGAGTGCCTGAGCTTGTGGGGGTAATGAAAAGGAGAAGTTTTCCCTTGTCTTCATTCACGTATCATATCTGGATGAACGGCTTGGCCTCTTTGGGAGATCTTGATGGGGTGGAAAGAGTCTATGAGGAGGTGAGAACTGAAAAACTAATTAGTTGGCAAACTTACAGCAACCTTGCTGCTATTTATGTAAAGGCTAAGGACTTTGAGAAGGCTGAAAAGATGCTTAAGATGATGGAGAAAGAAGTGAAGCCACGGCAGCGTGATGCTTACCATTGCTTGCTTGGCCTCTATGCTGGGACTGGTAATCTTGGAGAGGTTCATAGAGTGTGGAATTCCCTCAAGTCTGTCTCCCCTGTGACCAATTTTAGCTATCTTGTTATGCTTAGTACCCTCCGAAGGCTTAAGGATATAGAGGGCTTAGCAAAATGCTTTGAGGAGTGGGAAGCTAGTTGTGTTAGCTATGATTTGAGGTTACCTGGTGTCTGTGTTAGTGCTTACTTGGGTCAGAACATGGTGGAAGAAGCTGAATTGGTGTTTGAGGGGGCTAGCAGGAGGAGCAAAGGGCCTTTGTTTAGGATTGAAGAAATGTTCATGTTGTATTTCTTGGAGAAACGTCAGTTGGATGCTGCTGTGAGGCACTTGCTGGCTGCATTTTCAGGAGTCAAGGGTGATGAATGGCATCCTTCGCCACAGGTTGTTGGGGCTTTTCTGAAGTACTATGAAGAAGAGACGGATGTGGATGGTGTTGATGAGTTGTCTAAGATTCTCAAGGCTAACGGTTTTGATGATTCCTGGGTTAAAACTTGCATTAACGCTTCCAAATCCTCTGCTGAAATTGATCCAGAATTGAAGGAAGATGATCCTCAGAACTACCATGCGCAGGAGAACTAGACATCATGAAAAAACAATTGTGTGCAGCATGTAGGTGCAGTTTATGAAGAAAGTGATTTGTCAGTTATCTTAGCTTTCTCCAGAATCGTTTAGATTGATAAAATGATTGCACTGCATAATTATTCCAGCAAAATATCGTTCCCATATTTTCTATTTCAAAATAAAAGAATCACAGAGAAAATAATTTTTTTATTCCAAACATGCCACAAATAAAGCAATTTCACTCTAATTTTCTTTTTTAATTGTTATCTAGGACCACTAGAATTTGGATGCCTTACTGATATCTGATTAATCTGTGCTGAACTATGTCTTCGTGTTTATCAGCTCTATGCTGAACTAACTAACAGTACTGTCAGTAAAGCTCTCCGTCAAAAAAATTAAACGTAGCAACATTACGAGGGACATAAATTTGAGACCCTTTAAGTCTGTAGTTGATATGCCTGTTACGTGATATTTTAAGCATTTTTGTTTTCTTGTAATGATTTTAATTTATGAAAATGAACTTAAGTGGGATTAGTTGTTAGATGACCCATTTATTAACAAAATCGATTCATATGCACTATCCTGTACTCTGCGCAAGTTTTGTCTTTACAACTGACATTGGAAACCTACATTCTCCAGTGTCACAGTTTCTGCAAAGTCTTTGTACTAAGCATTTATTTTACAACTAGAGGTTGGCTAACCTGATAGGGAGGCAGAAAGTCGTTGCATTTTATGTTTGCTTCATAATTTTTGAAAGAGTATTGAACTTATGGATGCAACCGACGTGCTTCTCTCATTTTAAGACGATATCTAATTATTCAATCACAGTAACTTTATTTTCAACATAGAACCATTACAATTCAACAAATAATGTAAGCATTACTAGAACATTAAATTTTATAAAATAGAAAAATTAAAAGACCCAAACCGTTGATAAAAAAACCAACACGACTATACATTATACTTATGTCGCTATCTGGTTGTTTCTTTTGATAAATAAACTTTTTCTAATTTCCTTTATGCAATTGGAAGCTTAGTACAGTAATAAGCAAAGGGTTGTTAAATTCAATTATCACCTATGCCTCATCAATATTGTCATATCAAGTTAGCTGCCCTTTTGTATGCATTTTGTATAGACAAGTTATCAATTAATTGCGATTACTTGAAGTGAAAATAGACTACAACTCCTGGTAAATTTTGTCTGAATGTTTAGAAATTCAAATTGTGAAGTTGTTACCTAAAGAAGAATTTTACCTGATCATCACTTTCAACAAGAGTCAGTCTCACAGTTATGCAACTAAGTACAAAACCTATGCTTTCATTTTTTTTCAGTTTGTTTTTATTTTATACCCAAAATCATCCTCTTCCTTTGGCCGGATTCCAATTCAAGTTCGACTTCGTACTGAATGATGCTGAAAACTACTGAAAAGCAAATGGTACTGCAATTGCAACAACTAAGCCGAAGAGGATGGAACTCCATAATGCAGATAATGAATTAATACTTTTCTGACACTGCTTAAAATAACTAAAGTAAGCTTCAGTTACAATTAAAAAATAGAGCAAAGAGAAAGCACTACACAGTACAAACCTATCTAGTACAAGCGTAATGAATAGTACAATCCCAAACTCAAGCTGTTGGTTCAATATTTAAAGGTTGTTGTTCTCTAACGGTGTAAAGGAAACACTCTTGGGACTGAGCACCCGATAGCTCACAAACACAGACACACAAAGTGCTGCTACTGATAGTATAACGGAAAAGGCACTAGCCACATTCCACGAGCTACTTGATGCTGCATCTACTGACTTGCCACTCAAAGGACCGCCAACAGATATGTCAATGGGAACCCAATCACAGTTAACAGAGTAGTGTCCAGAACCATGCCATGGCTGACCATCTACTGGATACCAGAATGCAATAGACATCTTACTGGATCCACCGATGTTAAATTGCGCGTCCTGCAAGGTATTATTTTGCATCATTTACTTGCTAGTTATTTTATAAATGAAGTTCTGGAATATAGATATTACTCCGTAAAGAACTATTAAAACAAAAATATCTATTTGGTTTCCAGTTCTCTCTAATTAAGCCACAAAATGGATTCTTAGCTAGTAAGAAACTAAAAGAAGAAAACACAATGTCAAAACAAAAACCACATGATTCAGAAAAATTCCTTCAAACACATATTTGAAAAGATCTTTTTCATCTTTGCTCCCACCCCAAACAAAACCAAGAAAAAGAGAGGCAGTGATCCAAATCTGATTTGTTTTAGTTTTTGGCCATAGCCAATAAACATTTATTCAGAAGGCAAATTTGCATTGTGAAGAAGGTAAAAACGAACAATACAGTATAAGCAATCATATCCTAGCCAAAGTTGTATCAACAACAAAACAGCACAGACATCTATTGAAAAAATATTGTGTATCGCATGACCTGGGATCACTGTGCCAGCATTGATCAAAATTGATAAATAATAAGTTGTTCTTATGTTTTTCATCCCTCATTATTAGATTTACAAAAGGCTCCAAAGATTAATTGAAAGAGAACTTGGGAACAAAGAATTGAACTGATGTTAAAAAAATCAACAAATCATTGCAAGCTTTTAGCAAAAAAACTTGTTAATGTCATATTTCTTTCTAGGTTCTAACCTGTTGAAGATGATCCATAGTCCTCAAAGGCCTGGAAAATTCAAAAAAGTATGTGCCCTTTTTTCCATTATCTGCATATGGACTCTCATCCTCTACAAAACCTGTTATAGACAAGCATGTGAATACCAATACACAGAAAAAAGAAGGAAAAAAAGATGCTAAGTAACTAAATGGTAGGGTAAAACAAAGCAGAGAGATCAGATTTAAGGTAATGTAGTTAAGGTGCTCTAATAAAATAAAATAAAAACAGCTCGACCCAATAAATCAGAGGCTGTGATAGAACTAGTCTGAACCAGCGAGAAAAATAACTCAGGTTAACAAATTTTATTAGTTTTGTAAACTATTTAGTGTTATCCATGGGTAAAGAAATAAAGTGTGAATCTGTGAGGTAATAATTTGATCCTATGACATAATATTAACAAGCATTACACCAAAACTCCATGTTAGTTATAATTCTCCTGTTGTTATACTACCTCAGTTTTAAAATAATAGCCTTTTAAGGTACCCTGACTAAGAAACAACTAATTTCTAATAAAATCATTTCAAACAGCGGTATATCTATTGCTGTTCTTATTCTGTGTAAAAAAAATTAAATTACATGAGAAGGGGAAATAATAAAAATTTAGTAAAAAAATCTTTAATTCATATTTACTTTTGTCTCTCTTTTCAATATAAATAATAATATATTAATTATTTTTACTCATATGTTACTGGAAAAAGTAACTTCAAAAGTTAAAAACACCGTTGTTTTGAAATAGAGGAAGCATTTAGTACACACATATGGTTCAACCAGTTAATCAATTACTATTTTAACCTTGACCCAGCACCTAATTGAGTCCATGACTGAGTTTGATACATTAGAAATATAGAATACAAAATATGCTTTAATATAAAAGATAGAATGAATCCCTACTTTTGTCCTACGAGAAAATAGGTGTCGTACTTTTGGTTCTCAATATTTATCATCAAAGCAATCCCCTCAACAATGCAAAATATCATCACTTCAATACTCCTTATAACATCAACATAACACCTAAACAATGCAAATCAATTTAGTCTTTCGATCTCAAGCAAAATGTCATCAAAGAACGGCTGATATGATGATAACTTGAATAATAGAATAAAGTGACGATGCTTGAAACTATGGAGAGCGAAAATTTGGATTTATTCGCAAAAAAGGATATTTTATATGGCAAGAAGCCTAAGAAACAAAGCAGGTTTTCTTCTTTAATGGATCACTGAACTTTTGGCACTTAGTGGGAGATTAACCCACGTAGACGGCACCAACTTAAAGCAACTGCTACTAACATGTATGGAAAATTTTAAATTGCTGTTGACATGCCATAGAACAGAAATCATAAATGAAGCATAGTACAAGGCATGTTTCATGTCATATATACGAACCGTTTACTTCATAAGTAGTATATAGATATAACATATTTTAACAACTGTCAGAAAACACTATTTTGGGATGCCTTCACTATCAACCAAAAACTCAGTCTGAGTTCAGCTTCCAACTACCATTAATTGATAGGACATACTAGTTTTTTGATCTATAAATGAATCAGTTACCTGAGTGAACCGTGAAACTACTATGCCACCAGGCACCCTTCCAGTCATTCTGTGCACTAGAATCATTAGCTGACAACAGAAAAAAGGGTTAGTTAGTTATACCTTAAATGATAGAAGTTATAAGAATAACAAGTATCAACAACTGACGGGTTGAAAACAAGATTATACTACATATATAAACCACAACATTCCAAGTCATAATACTTAAATAAAAGAGAAATTAATTGCCTGGAGGGAAGTGTCTTTCATTTCCAAATTTTAACTCTTTGAAAAGAGATGCGCTATCATTCTATTCAATTCCTATGAAGTAGTAGACATTTTATTGTAACTCTCAAACCACAAACATTAATAGGCCAACAAAATGTCAATTCTCTGCACAAAATCTACCAACATAAATTTAATTCATGATTCTCGTAGAGATTAAATTCAGATGTTACCTGGTGAAGTAACAAGCTATATGACTTGAGGACAGAGCCAAATGATCTAGAGTCCCAGCATCAGTGTCCATATATAGTGTTAAATAAGGGAGAATGGTCGTATTTTCTTGAACATATACACATGTGGACAGAGAAGCTAGTTCAGGGGTTTTTGCTACTTGGAATATTGGTTCTTTGACAGGAAACTTTATAAAGTTGGTAGGCACCATGATTCCGAAGAGGATTAACATTATGTACCAACGACAGTCCAAATGGGTTAGAGAAAAAGGTAAGGAGTTAGGTCCATCAGGATTTAAACTTTGGTATACAGGGAACCTTAGAGAGAATAACAGTGAGGGCATTGTTGTGGACAAGGATTGGAAAGAGAGGCTGGTGGAAGTAAAAAAGTTGAAGCCAAATATGAACCTTAAAACTATTGGTTGCATTTGAGATCATCAATATTATTGGTACTTAGTAGGATCTGAAGCACTTGTTAAAGAAAAGTTTTGGAAGGATCTGGTAGGAATGGTTCGAGGCACACATGAGGATTTTCTTAGGAAGGCATCTAAATGGACAGCAGTGACGCAAGGCAATTTATAGCAGTCCATGTGGTTCTAGTTTTAGACAACTTTAAGTTTATTCTTGATTTCTTTATAACTTATGATTTTGGAATTATGAACACTTGTTTCAAGAAGAAGGAGGAACATCAAATCATTTATTGGAGGGTAAGTTTAAGTTCACAAATTCATTTTGTGTTGGTGGTAAGTGCTGAAAAAGAGATCCTGAAAAGGATGGATAATAGTTAAGTTGTTGGTTTAGACGGTATTCTTATTGAAGTTCAAAAGTGCATAGGAGCACAATGTATCATTTGGCCCATGATAGAACTTAATATTGTGGAGTGTCTAAGTCCCACATCAAGTGTGGGAGAGGGAGTATTTAAGTGTTTGGTTGTACCCCTTAATAACTTGCTTTTGAGGTCAACTGTTTGGATGTTATCAATTTGTTCAAAGCTGGTTGGTGCTGAGATACTTGATAAAGTATTTGAGTGTTTGGTTCTCCCCCTTAATTGTTCGCTTTTTAGGGTAGGTTTCTCAAGTGTTCGGGTGTTTATCAGCCCACCAATGAGATTTGAGATCTAAGATGTCAATTGAGTGGGGGGAAAGAGTTTTAGTTCGAATATTCAAGAACAAGAGAAATATGCAGGATTACGTTACCTACAAAGGATTAAAACTTATGAGTCACACTGAGAAATTATGGAAAATGTGGTAAAGCATAGATTTAGGAGAAGAGACAGGATTATACAAGACAAATTTTGTTTGATACTACTAAGGAAGTCATTTACATTTTAGGAGGCAGATGAAAAGATACTGAAGTAAAGAGAATTGCATATAAGTAGAATTGACTTCAAAACAACTTATGATCAAGTGTCAGGGGAACTAATACGAAGGTTTACAACAGAGGTCATTTATAATTAACGAGATAGATGAAAAGATACTGAAATAAAGAGACTTGCATATAAGTTTTATTGAATTCGAAAAAACTTATAATAAAGTATCAAGAGAAGTGCAGTAAATGACTTTCGAAAAGAAAGATGTTTCGTGACTTATATCAAACCTACAAAAGAAATGTACGATATGTTAACCACTAGTGTGAAAACTGCATGAGGCAATATTAAGAACTTTTGGATTGGGATAGGACAACAACAATGGGACTCAGACTTAAATCCCTATTTGTTTTACTTAATCTTGAATGTGATTACTAGAGACATACAAAGGATTATTACTGATTGCATTTCATTTTACAAATTACATCTTTTTTAATCACCGAAAGTTGTTAACTTTAAACTTAGCTTTGAAAATAAACTTTGAAGACAAAAAAGCTTTTCACTTAAGTATGGTAGGACAAAGTATATACATTGTATCCTGAATGAAAGACGAGAGGAATATGACTTGGAAATTGTTGGGAATCTAATGGGATAAAACACTAGGAATATTTGTATCAAATGATCAAACACAAACTACACAAGTGAATTTGACACCAAATTCAATCTAAACCTTGAAGGCATTAGGTTTGTAGGTTCACTTCACTAATATGTAGTTCAAATTGTCCATTCTTATCCAATGTGGGAACATTATATTCACACTTGTGCTTCAAAAATTTCTTCTTCAAGTGTGGATTTCTTCCACATGGTATGTTCTCCCTTAAGCACAAACCCTTTTCTATCCATGACTATTCAATGGTTCCCTAAAGCTTAGCCATTATTGCCAATATGCTATAATATTTGCATTGTCGTTTGGCCCTAGAGCTCAGTCATTATCGTCAATACACTTTAGACATTGTTGTACCATTATTTCCTCACATCAACAAGACACGCCATTATACCTTCATATATAGATCTACCATTAGAAAGACTACTGATACAAAGGATCTTTATCCATAGATCCACCACTAATTTCTTTATATTTGTATGAGTTAAACCACCAAGTCAAACCATCAACTTTAATACTACATATTTGGGAATCTAAGCATACAAAACGTTGGAAAGATCTCCATAAATTGGCCACAAGTTTAACTACCAAAGTGAACATGACACTCCATTCAATCTAAAACTTTATGGTTCTTAAAAAGTAGATTTAGTCCTAACTTAGCCCTACAGAACCCACATTCAAAGTGTGGTTTGCACCTACTTATATACTATAATTTGGTCATATCTTAGTCAATGTATAATCTCCAACACACTCTTCCACACTGAAGACAAGACATCTCAAGTGCAGAATTAGATATTTATGAGTGGACCGATGCGAGTGACACAAAATTGACTTGTAATTTGAGGTTTGCACCGTCTTATATACTATATTTTGGCTATTTCTTTAGTCCATGTGAGATCCTCAACAAAGGTATTAGAATTGCATATTTTTAGTTTATATGATACTTCACTTATTCATTCCTGTTCGATGTGAAACTTAGCATTACAACAAAATTAAATTGAGAGATGTTATGCCACAAGTTTCTAGGTTTAAATGTTTCATACCAATACTTCAAAATGATGAGGAAATCAACGAGGTTGTAACACACAAGATATAAATGGGACGACTCAAATGGAGAAGGACATTGAACATAATTTGTGATTGCAAAGTACCTACCAAAGTTTAAGGACAATTTTTATTGTACTACTATGCATCTAACAAGACTCAATGATATAAATGTTGACCTTTATAGGGATAACGAGAAAAGTTAGGAGTAATAAAAATGATGATGTTCATATGGATATGTGTGGTCACAGAAAAAAGGACAAGGTATAGAATGAGTGTCCAAAAAAGATAATGATATGGAACTAATTAAAAGGAAAAGAAAAAAATAGAAAATCACGTAAGGTGGTTTGGAGACATACAAAGGACATTAGAAACAATTAAAAAGGCAAGGGAGAGTATATGGACATCTATTAATAGGATCACATGATATATAATTGTTCCAACCTCAAGCTCGCTTATGGGTCACCACATTCTGCTTTGAAGTTCAATAGCTCTATCACAATTTTGTTCTAAAAAGGTGCATCGAAGGTGGATTAAATAAGGAGGGTGTTTATAACTTCTCTAAGCCTCAACTTTTAAGCGATGTGAGAGTTTTGAGTAAGAGTATCCTAGATGCTCCTTTTAGCGCCAATGTTTCTATCTCGTGTTCATTGATATCATTAGGGTCACTATTTTTTATGTATTGCTCGCTTTAGAACTCGATGACTCTATTACAGTCTTTTCTGAAAAGGCATCTCGATGGATTAAGAAAAGCCTATGGGAACAATAATATTTTTGAAGTTTTTGCTTTTAACCAAATTAAAAGACTCTTTTTTCATGTGACTAATTTCACGTGGTAAAATGAATCTTTGTTTTCTATACTAACAGAAATGGTGCTTTTTTCTACAGAAAAAGAAAATAATGTAAACCGGTTTGCCAGTATGAGACTACATATGTTATGCTGAACACATCATTTTGGATTCGAAGAGAAAATATTATAAGTTTAAGATTATGAAAATACCACTTAGTATAAAGTAACTGATGTAAGACAGCGATTATGATTACAATGAAATACTGATTGGTGCTATTGTGTCGAGTGTTATGAACTGTGGGCCCAACAACAGCACTTGTCAATCTTGTGTCATGCCATTTTAAAACTTAATTATCACCTTTAGCTGATTTGGGAACTTAAAAGTTGTCTTATGTAATCTTATAGCATAAAAAGCACTTATATCTCCATCGTCTTGTCCTCTAATATACGGATAAGAGATGCCTTAATTAATTTTGGCACATCCCTTTCTACCAATGTGAATGAAGCCATCTTAAAGTAATTTAAGACGCATCATACATATGCCAAAATGCAATCACTGCTTAATCATTTCCATATGTAAAGTTACATCAATTTTAAATTGGGATTTGTAGGGAAAGATATAAATTATTTTACAAAAACTGCTGAGAAAAAAAGTTTTTAAGGAGCAAATTTAGAAGAGATTAATATCAACGTGAACCTTGCCTTTTCAATGCTATGCTAAAGGTATAAAATAATGGACCACCTCGTGCATGAATCAAAACAAGATATCGTTATTTTTTTATGTGGCCAAAGTGAGTAAACTGTGAAGGATATTTATAAGTAAGCAAACTAAATAATGTACAATACAAAATACAGACAACAGTGGAAGGGGAAAAAGACAAGCAATATGATAATAGAAAATGTATATATAAGAATGAAGCATGTTCCACTTAAAGAATTGCATGAACACCAGAATAAAGGGCATAAGTATGAAGGAAGATATGGTTAGTTCACAATGAACTCATGCAAAGCAACTACAGACCAGTAGTTTCAAATTTCTAGGAGGAAGCCTCTGGTGATACTTCCACAGGGTGTTTTAACCATTCATTCTGATGTTTTTTCAGTCATACAAGCATATAATTCTTATTAATGGTGTTGCACTTGTACATACCAGAACCTGGAGGACCAGTTCCATCCAAGTATCTACAATGTGGATTCCAGGCATACAGATCAACCAAGTGACCAAACCTGTACCAACAAAATAAAGGAAGTGAATGAACACATCCAGCAAAAAAAAATAGCCTATCTGTTATGAATTGTCAACCAATATAGTACAACACAAGAAACTTTTCAGCTCATCACCTGTCGCCACCATTTCCATCCCTATTGTCCAGGGGATTGCCACCATAAAGCCGTCCCGGAACAGCACTTCCTATGGAAAAGTGCATAATGTCAACTTCATGCCCTTTGCAGGTCTTGTTAGTGCATGAGGTTGAATGTTCCTCACAGCCACCCATCTTATAACAATCGACACAATCTTTATCAAATAATGTTTCATAAAAATATTCTAAAAAAGGGTCAGGATATAATTGAAAGCAACAAAGACTGTAAAACTTAGAAAACATTTGAACAAACTATCGTTTATTGCATCAGCTTACATTATGATAAGAGGCACCATCTCCAATCTGAAACATGAGAGCAACAGATGGGCATTTCTTGCTTTCACTGCGTCGCAAAAAAATGCACCAACCATACCAAATCTTGTCATAACCACAAAAAAAAGATAATACCACTTATAAAGAACTTCATCTATAAATAATATCGGTGTAAAACTTTCTTATTCAGACATTATACAGGAACTCACCCTAGTGATACATCATGTTAATAAATAGGCTAATTTGATAAAATGATCAAATAGTATTAGATGTACAAAAACTTCAAATAAAATTCAAAGATAAAACCTATCTTCTCTTCTTTACAAACAAATCAGACCCTAACATATAATTTCAAAACATTATCAACAGAAACAAGCTATGCGTGTGACGGCATATTACCCTTTAGAGTACGCATAATCACCTTCGACTTGCAATAGAAAGAAGATATCGCGGCCATCATGCAGACTCTGAAAAAAAAAAAAAGTAAGAAAAATAAAATCGGCGAGAGGAAAACGAAGAGAATGGAGTTTGATACCTTAACGCTCATCTTTCCCCCTTTGAGTTCATTCTCAGCGTCAGGGTCGAGGGCGGGGAGGAGGGGGAAGTAGGACCCATCAATGTCCTTCCAATCGTCGGCGTGGCCGTCCAGTGTAATAACGCCGGGTTTGAAACCGGCCTCGACTCGGATCTCGGACTCGGAGTCGCAGCTCCAGGGGCCCGATTCCTCGTGTGAGTCCACGCGGGCTCCCAGGCCCAATAAGAAGAGCAGCAAAAGGAAACGAAGCATTGGGGAATGGAGCAGTTAGAAATGATGATAGAAGAAGAATGAAGACACGTGTTTGTTGTGAAAGATTTTATAGTTACTGTCGTAACGGAAATGGGTTGTTGTGTATGATTGTATTCGGTTGACTGTGTGGTGTGGCGGGCGGTGGGATGATGAAGGGAGGAAGGAAGAAGGAAGGAAAGTTCAGCTCTTGACTTTTGTTGTGTATGAGTAATGATTCAAAATTTAGATTGGATCACATACCATAACTCATTTGGTTTCATTAGTTTTCTACCTTTTCACCACCACTTTCACTACACACACTCTTCTGCCTTTGGCATCTTTCAGAGCATCTTCTCAACACAAATCTCTCATTTTTTTTCTTACTTTAATAAATTAATATATATTATTTATATTTTATATTTGTGGTAGAAGAGCATAGATTACTTCTTCAATAACTCTTACAACTATGTTCAACTTTTTTATTTCTTTTGTGCAGAGGAGGGTCAGAGGCTCCATGTTCAGTGTGACTTTTGTGTAGTTATTTTTAGAAACTAGGTAATTTTTGTACCTCAGTAAATGGGTATATTTGAAAAGATTTACTGCAACTCGAATTTGTACTTTCAGTCAACCTTTCTAAATTTGTATGAATGAAATAGTACACCGCAATACGATTGCTATATTTTTGGAATTTCTTTTAAGAAAAAACGTACATTGAGATACAATTTGTGTGTTTGAATTTTTTATTTATTTTAGTTTTGTTCATTTTTGAAAATGGCTTTTGCAAGTTTTTTTAACAAAAGTTGAACGTGAATTTTCAGTTTTAGTTTTTCTTAATATAGGTATTGGATTATTATTTATTTAAAAATATTTATTAGGAAAATTTGTGAATTTGCTTATGCTTTACAATTTAAATAAATTTTCACATATTTTTTTAGTAATGTGGTTCATTAATAAAAACAATGGTGTTAATTGAATTTTATTTGAAAAATGTAAAACAAAAAGATTTTAGTTGAAAATAAATAATAATGTAGAAGAATCATATATAAAAGCAAATTTAAATTTGAACTGGAAATTAATGTAAAAAGATAACATGTAATCACAGTTAAATAAAATCATTTATTTGTGAGAGGTTGTCTTAGAAGCTACCTTCTATTGTTGTGAGGAAACTTATATACAAATTTATGTTGGGACATTACTCATCATTATTATCATTTTCATGCCCTTCTTCATCATTTTCAATTTCATGATATAACTTATGTGAAGGTATTGTGAGTCTATAACAATTCATGGATGACATTAGATTGTATGTTGAGAATTGTGTTATTGTAGAAATGGTAAATATATTTAATGTGGGAGAAAAAAGAATTTGGTTATGAAAATATATTATAGATATATTGAATTGGTTAGTATGAAGATGGTAGAGACATGTTATGAAGATCTACATATATAAATATTGGAAATGATTGAAAATCTCAACATGGGAGATGGTTGAAAACTAGATTGATGAACATGGTGTTGTGGAGGTTGGAAAATGTGTGAAAAATGATTCAATGTTTTGATAGAAATTTGGTGATTAAGGTTGTTGTGTCTCTTGCAGTACCGTTGCAAAAAAATATTGTTAATTGAATGTGAAAGAAAAAGATGATTAAATGTATTTGAAAATATATGTAAATTGAATGTGAAAGAAAAAAATGATTAAATGTATTTGGAATTACATGTAAATCATTGTGGGATTCTGGTTGTTGTGATATGTATTAGATAATGTGTTTGATATATTATTGCATGTGATGTGGTGTCACACAAATGACCATTTCTATTAAATTCATTTCCATGAAATAGATGGTTATACCAATCATTCCACATTGTTATATGCTTTTGATGATATTGTGGTCAATATCCATTTATTTGTCCTCTTATGTCATTTTTGTGAATTAGGAATAGATTGTTGCATTACTCAATCATCCTAATTGAACTCTGCTACGAGGAAGCGTACTAGAGGAACAACGGCTACATGAGAAACCTCAACTCTTATTACATGTGTGACTTGATTTTTGCAATAGAGTCTACAAAAACTGAAAAAAAAAAGTGATAAGAATTATGTGTTTCATAATAAATGTAATTAACAAGTGCATTAAAGAGATAACTTATTAAGGTAGATAGATATCCATTACATTCAAACTTTCTTTACAAATTATTACTCTATCATACAATATTTGATAATTTATTTACTATATTGTCTTAGGTTACACAATAAAATAACTCATATCTCAAGCTAAGTTATCAATTATGAGAATGAATTTATGACAAATGAAACCATTGATAAATTAGACACAAATAGACAAGGACACAAGTATATGATGGAAGCAAGATGACTAGTGTTAGGATTGTTCCCATGTCACTGTTATTTGTTCTTCTTGCCATTTATAACTCCTAACATATGTTGACCTAGTTTACAAAACATTTACAAGGATTATGAAGTTAATTTCATCGAGATCAAAATAAGAAGTATTGGTTTTCTTACACCAGAGTGAATCTCATTTTTAACTGTTAGATGTGTTGTAAATAATCAAGACAATCAATTATTACTCATATGCATGACCAAATAGATCAACCAATTCCAAATAAAAAAAATCTTATTGTAGGAACAGCTGGCTCCAAAAGGAGGATTGAATGGAGTCTGAACTCAATTTGCTATAAATAGAAATCATCAACCAAGGCAAAAATATATAAGCACAAATAAAGCAGTTTTATACTGGTTCACCCTAATCTCTTGGGCAACATCCAGTTCTTCCTTAAACAAACTGTTTAAAAGTTTCCATTATTTAGCAAATAGTTACAACGAGTACAGAAACCTCTCCAGGTTACAACGAGTACAGAAACCTCTCCAAGTTATCACGAGTACACAAACCTCTCCAAGTTATACAGTCTCAATCTCTCGTGAGATCAAGATCACTCAAGAATTAAAGAAACACTTTCACAAGAGATAACAATGAGAGCTCACAAGGGTTTACTTCACAATGGTGAAGAATTTCACAATAGTTTCACACAATCCAAAACTCTATATGCTCTCAATAGCAAATTGACAATAGATACTCAATATATTTTCTTCAATGTATTATATGATGTATTTCTCATTTTTCTTTCTTCTTCAACTTGAAATTGCTCTTCTATATGTAGCTTTTTAGAAACTAGCCGCTGAGATGCTTGAACAGAGCAATCTTGACTTTTTGATGTATGGAACTCAAACTGGAAATATTTCTCTAACATTTCAAACTGCATTAAACTTGATTAATTTTGTATCGGAAATAATTAATTTAAAATAACATAGAGAAATTATTATATTTGAGATACTCATCAATAATTTCCATTATGAACAAATTTGAACGTTGAAACACAATATGATATAAAATCAATTAATCACATTTAAATATTGCATAATAATTTGGATAATTTTCATTAGGACAAATATGAACGTTAAAGCACATAAAATCAATTTAAATCAAATCAATAACACGTAAATAGTAAAAAAACTTATTTCTTTATGGACCATGTGTCTCCTGCTTTAATAATAATATAAGTTATCAAATATAAATGTATATTTGAGATTTGTTATCATCAAAACTTTATCAAATGATTTGATTCTCTAAAGGGACTTTGAACCGTCTAATGTTTAACACTTATAAATGTCCTAATAAAAAAAATTTCTCATATAAGCAATAAAAGTTATTTATTTATATGTACATTCAAGTTTTATATTCTTCAAATAACATTCAATTAACATCCCCATTTTAATTAGTAAATCACACTATTAAAAAAATATGTATTCAAAATTATAAAGCATAAGAAAATTTCTATTTTTTCATAATAAATACTTTTAAATAGATAACAACTCAATAAGATAATTTAAAAAAACCAAAATGAGAAATTAATATTCAATTTTTATTAAAAAAATGCGAAAGCTAGTTCTAAAAATTAACAAAATCTAAATTTAAAAAATCAAAACAAATCGTATATAGAAGCACAATTTCCCTTAAAAATAAATCAAAAGATATAAAATGTGTTTTGTGATTAATACAAAAACTGTATTTCAATATACATTTTAAATGTTTATGAAACAAGGCTTTATCTAAAATCGTGTTTGAATGACATATTTTTCTTTTTTGAAATTATAGTTCAAAACACGATTCTCTAATGTGATATTTTTTTTTAAAACATGTCTATTCACTAAAAAAAAAGGTTAATTTTAGAAGAGGTTTTCTATCATAGGTTACAAAATCTCAAGTAAATCACATACGTAATAAGGGATTTTGAAACATATGATAACTCTTGCCAGTTTTTTCAAAAATCGTATGAAATGCGTGTTAGGTTTTAGGTTTTCAAAAAGGTAAGACGAAATTAAAATTGAGTCTCTAACTTCCTAAATCTGCACATCTCAGTCAACTGCATTTCAACTCGTCTTTATTCCACACACAGGACAATCGGTCATCAAAATTTATTTTAACTATCTCTATTTCTCACACTATAGATTATTTTACAACTAACTCTCATTTGATTGTTTGTTTTTCTAAACAAATTATTTACATGTGATGTGTTGTTATTTTAGAATCTAAGTGAGGTGTTTTCATTGTATGAAAGGTTTGACATCATAAGTATCTTCGATCCGTCTCTAAGTTTTAACTTATGTCTAGGTTCTAGTTTATGTGTACTGAAAAAAAAAAAAATACTCTAGTTTAATAAGAAGAAAAACCATTCCAATTTCTCTTACAAAATCTCCTGGTTATTCACCAAAAGTCCACTATTGAAGTCACATTCCTCCCACTAAAGGATTGTTCTTATACACACTTAATAAAACTGTTTATACAATCATATGAACAATAAATGTTAAAATGAAAAAGAAAAAAAGATGAAATTTGTAATATAATCAATAATAACATAATAAAAAATTATTGTACGAATGCCACGATTCAATTATATATATTTTTTGGTTAATATTAGAAATTCAACTACCAGATTTAGTTGCCAAGATACTTAAAATTGTTCTTCAATTCAGATTTCAGAAACATTAAGAAAAAGGAATGTCCCATTTATAAAAAAAAAAAGTTAAAAGCTCATTATATATTTATAGTAGTTCTATAAATAAATTTGTTTAAAATACAATCAAATATTAAATATAAACTTTTAATTAAAAAGAATAAAAATCCAATTCACTTGGCTAAACCAATACCCGTGAATAGCATATATTTTTATAATGCATTTTGTGTGTACAACATAGTACACTTGTGAAAAAACAAAAGATAGAAAAGTTAACACACGAAAAGCAATAGAGTAATGTACTATCAACTTGTACTACCTACATTGTACGTGTTCTCATCTATAGCAACACCAATTCGTTATGTACAATTCGTTACCTGTTTTTGCCTATTAATGAAGACATAACGTATAAAACATTTATTATTACTATTATCATACATGATGATGACAATGTAGTTGATTTAAACTTCCTAAAGTTCATATAAAATCAAGCTAGGATTTGTATTTTTTTAAATTATATGTATGAATTTAAACATATTTTCATCCCTATTTAAATTCATTCTGGTTCATATACTTGATAACAAAAAAGTAATTTTAAAATTGTACTTTCAATTTAAACTTTTCTACAAGCAATGTGTCAAAATATGTATCTTGCATAGCTAGAAAGATTAAAACCTTTTACATAATAAAACTATATTAACAAAAAACAAAACTTATAAAATGTATACAGAAATTAAAATCAAACTAATGGAAATTGTAAGTATAAAAAACATATTTAAATAATCTTGTTATAATTGTAACAAAAACAGGATTTTATGTTGTGAAAAATATATCATTTAACAGAAACAAAAGTAAAAATAAATATAATAATAATTTTATAAATAAATTGGCATTTATTATATCGATTACTAGTAGAACTAATATAGTATGTATTATATTATATTGTATCTTGAAGGGATATAATTATATATATACTAGAGTGCATACAAAATTTGTCTTTTCACTTTTCATATTTTTACTACCATTTTTTCTTTTAACATATTGTTACCACTCTTTTTATCCTCTTCCACCTCAAATGTATCTCCTTCTACTTAATCCTCCTTTTACTACTACTTTTAACTTATCTGTGAAAAGGTTAAATTCTTTACTTCTCAATTACTTTCATTTCATTCCTAAGGTTATTATCATTCATTCTTAATCTCTTACATGTTATTGTCATTCACTTTTAATCTCTTATATGTTTCTTTTTGTTTCATATATACTAGATGTTCACTTGAATCTGTAACTTTCTCATAACTTAACTCACCGTTTCTCATATTTTAAGTTTTGAGATATAAATTTCTTTTATGTGTTTTTCTTATCAATGTAGGAATTTTAATTGTTGATAGCATTTTTGCAAGTCTAGATACTAAGTTTTTCAATATGGTTCTCCGTAAACACAAAATTTCAAGAGTATGATATTTTAAAATAAAAATATCATATTCTACATGGACGTCATTTTAACCGATATAAAATACCACAATTTACATCCATTGAAGTCATAACCAACATAAAAAATATACTCTATATATTCGTACTCTACAACGGGTATTAATTGATATTGAAATCATTTCATTTTCTATATTGATACATTATAAAAAAATCTAAAATATAATATATAAGATATAAGAAATTCATTTTGGACCAATAAACTTGTAAAATGTCATAAAAATAAAGACAAAAGTTAAACATAAATTAATAAGTCAATTGTTGAATAAATTTATCTTTGTTAAATAAATTTAAATAGTAGAAATGTCAAAAATATGTTTCAGATGAACAATGAAGGCGAGTCAAATATTTTTATAAAAAATTGTAAGAAGTATGCTAATTAATAAACAAAATCCCAAATCATCTAACTAGCCAGAATTGTCACATAAAACTTGAGTTATCACTGAAGTTATTAAATTTATCATTTAAAGTTTACCTATATGTTATTTTTACAAAATTATGCGTTTACTAATGTTTCAAACCTTTAATAACTTAATGCAGGGTTTTAATATAAGTTAATTAAGTGGATTATTGAATTTAAAAAGAAAAACTCAGGGGATTATTTAAATTTAATATTTCTACACTTTAAATATTAGATAAGTAATTTGTAGCTAATGGAATAGTTGTAGCGTCCTATATAAAGATAGTTTAGACCAATAATTTGATGGACCCCAGATTAAACTATTTTTTGGTATTAGTTAAATTGAAATTTTATATCAATAAAGTAGATAAATTATATTTTAATGTGACTATTTTTTGGTATTAGTTAAATTGAAATTTTATATCAATAAAGTAGATAAATTATATTTTAATGTGACTCTTGAATTGCAGATGTTATCAATATGAGATTTATCCTATTTTAACCACCAAAGCAAACTTGAACTGATATTACCCAACACCCAACAAGCCAATTCAGATAAATCAAAACAAATGACACCAGTAGCTTGGTGGGAAACAATTAATATTTTATTAAAAAATGCTTTATCTTTTAAAAAGCACGTTCAGGGTTTAGGGATTTATATACAATAAAACATCATTTCTTTAAAATAAGTGGAACGTGATGCACCCTAATTAATTAAAGAGGCAATAAAAGAATTAATAAAAGTAAACTGTAAGTGTCAAGTTTGCATAAGATAATAAAATAACATAATTATTCTTTCAATACTGACTTCCATTCCATTTGATGGTAAGTACGTATAACATCCAAAAACAAAAAAATAAAAATAAAGAAAAGGGAAAAAATGTATAGATAGATTAGAATTTAAATGTGAGTCTAAGTCTCATAGTGAGAATGAATAAGAAAGTTGAATAAAATATAAGAAATAAGACCTACAAACCTAATGTCTTAAGATTATTGGTTGAAGGTGGTGTCATTTTTTTGTGTGGGTCTGACTTAGTTCTCATTCTTATTTGATTTCTCCGCTGTTTTTTTCTCAGATTTTCTCAACAAGTGGTATCAGAGTCCATGATCTATGATCTCTCCGCTGTTTTCTCCTTGAATTTTCTCAACAAGTGGTATCAGAGCCCATGGCCTGTGATGGTAACCGATTCAGATGAGTACAATTTGATCTCTGTATCGAAAGTCTTCCTAACGAAAGTTTCAAGCAAGCGTGTCTTGTTCAGGTGTATAAATGATGGTATAAGTGAGAATTGTGAGTGAGGTACTCATATTTAAAAATATTTCTGTTCGAAAGAGAATGTACCAATATGGCAGAGAGGCTCTCATTTGAAAAGGAAATTATTACTAATCTAAGTGTGAGTCTATGTATCATATTGAATATGAATAAGAAAGTTAAAAATCATAACGGGTGATGCAAAATAAAATTAATTGAACGTTCTATCATCTTTATTACGATTTGGTTCTGGTATTTGAAACACATGCATGTGTGTATTTTTTAGTCCAATAATTTGGATTATCGTAAATTAAAACATTTTTGCTTCTTTTGGGTTTTGATTATAGTAACATATTTTGTTTTGTTATAGCACTTTCGAATGTTTTTATTCGCTCCAGCTGTTTCTAAGTGCGCAAGACATTTCCTCGTTATGAAAGCTTTGTTTCGTCTAGTTAAAAAGGAGTACAGAAAGTTTCTTGCAATGATTTAAAAATTATCATTGTCATAACAGAATTTAATTATGTTCATCGTGTAGAGAAAGTTTATTGGGTTGAAGGTGCATCATCTTATCGTGCATTGGTGATCCTTTTCCAATCGCAGCAATTGGATAATAATGTACTTCATGAATAATGGTGGAGGTTCAGAAGAAGGGGAAGAAGCAGCGACAAGGATGGTTGAAGAAGAAGGAAAGGGTATTTTTTGTATTTTTGAAAAAGTATGGGGTGCAGAAAGAAAGCATTGAGGTGCAGGAAGAATTGCTCGAACCGTATTGCTATTTGAAATCCCGTTGGTCCAATGAATTTGTACGATATATAAGCCACAATGTCAAAAGTAGTTCAAATTTCTCATTCAACTTAGTTTACATTAGGTTCCAATTAGATTGAATTGAAAAATAAAATATAGATCAAAATTGCAAATTAAATAAGTCTAAGTCGAATGGAAGATGAGTTAAATCATAACTTATTTTTATATAAATTTTTGTTATATAAATTTTTGAATTTCAACCTAAGAATATTTTAATATATAAGTAAATTGGGTAACGTAAATAAACTTATGACAAATCGTTTTTTTACTGTACTACAATAAATATAAGTGAGTTGAACCACTTAACTTTAATTCATGATGGATAAAGTCCGGTTTAATACAACACAGCCAGATATCCAGCTTCTGCCTCATCGTCTGAGTAGCTCTAAACATAGAAATCTGAATCGGAAGTCGAATGAAAAACCAAGTTTAGAAAATGAAAGTTAATAAAGAAAAGAAAAATGACAAATGATAAAACTAAAATATAGAAATGAAAAAAAAAAAAGAGATTTGTATAAGATATAAAAAGAACTCAATAATTTTTTTTGAAAATTACAACTTATCTATATTTCAAGAAGATAACAATAACACTCTCTCTTAACAAAATGATAACACACTTCTCTCTAAATATATAAGAGAAAAACTATTCAAAAAAACTTTTATTTCTGGATGACTTGATGGAAAAAAAATTTGAGAAAACTTAATTTATAAGTGAGTCTCTCTTAGTTAAACAATTTGTAACATGAGGTGATTAATTTTTCTCTCTCCATCATTAAAATTTTATGGCTATTAGCAAGGACTGTTTTTCTCCTTTCATATTGTTTTAAAAAATTAGCTTTACTAATTTTACAATCTCACACTTAAAGCTAATTTTGGTAAAATTTCAAAATCCATGTTGCTCATGTATCCGATAGGCCATGTTGCTCACGTATCCGATAGGCCATAATAGGATCTGCACCATTCAAACTTATTAATATTGATTGGCTTTGTCATGACATCTGCTAGGTTATCTTTAGTATGAATCTTCTGCATATCCACATTCTCGTCTTCTACTACTTCCCGAACAAAGTGATATTGTACTCCAATATGCTTTGTCCTTGAATGAAAGGTTGAATTCCTTGCAATATGCAAGGCACTTTGATTGTCACAATACACAAGAATTTTTTGTTCTTTGTGTCCGAGTTCCTCCATTAACCTTTGGACCCAAATAACTTCCTTGCATGCTTGAGTAGCTACCATGTACTCAGCTTCTGTAGTTGACAAGGCTACTACTGTTTGTAACTTAGACAACCAGCTCACAACTGCTCCTGCAAGTGTGAACACATAGCCTGTAGTAAATTTTCGTTTGTCAAGATCACCTACAAAGTCTGAATCAACTTATCCATTGATAATGAGTTCTGATCCTCTAAAACATAATGCAACATTCGAGGTCCCTTTGATATATCTTATAATCCTCTTAACAACATTCCAATGCTCTTTACCCGGATCTGCCACAAATTGACTTACCACTACAACTGCTTGAGCAATATATGCCTTTGTACAGATCATAACATACATAAGGCTTCCCACTGTAGATGCGTACGATACTCGAGACATTTCCATCATCTCTACTTCACTACTAGGGCACATACTTGAGGATAATTTAAAATTTGTAAGAAATGGGATTGAAATTTGCTTACATTCTTGCATGTTGAAGCGCTGCAAGATCTTCCTTAAATAATTCTTCTGGGATATCCAAATCTTCTTATTGTTTCTGTCTCGGTGAATTTGCATCCCTAAAATCTTGTTTGTTGGTCCTAAGTCCTTCATATCAAACTCCCTAGCCAACTGTGTCTTCAATTCTTGGATTTGATCTTTGTTGGGGCCTACCACCAACATGTCATCCACATACAACAATAAAATGATGAAATCATTATCGCCAGACCTCTTGTAATAGGTACAATGGTTTGAACTAAGTTTGTTATATCCGAGGCTAATAATGAAGGAATCAAATCTTTTGTACCAACATCTTGGCGCATGCTTTAGATTGTACAAAGATTTAGTTAACCTTTAAACAAAGTATTCTTTTCCTTGTTCCTCAAAGCCTTCTGGTTGGAACATATATATCTCTTCTTCAAGTTCTCTATGAAGAAAAGCAGTCTTTACATCTAGTTGCTCTAGATTTAAACCAAATGCAACACACATAGCTAAAACCACTCTGATAGTAGTTAATCTTACCATTGGAGAAAATATCTCATTAAAGTCAACACCTTCTTTCTGAGCATATCCCTTGACAACCAATCTTGCACGATACCTGATCATTACTATCTCGTTTGATCTTGCAAACTCATTTGTTACCAATGGCTTTTCGACCTACTGGAAGTGCAACAAGTTTCCAAGTATGATTTTTATGGAATGTCTCGATTTCTTCCTGTATTGTTGTCATCCACATAGAAGCATCTGGATTGTGCATAGCCTCCATAAAAGTTGTTGGCTCTCCTTCTTCTGTTAGAAGACAATATGCATTGTAGCTTGTCATAACATAATCTGAGTGTCATAATGGTGTTTTTCTTTGTCGAGTGGATCGATGAACTTCTATGTCATTGGCCTTTTCTAGTTCTTTTTCTTCGTGCTCTGGTTCTACTTCAGAAAAATCATCTTCTCTATATTTCTCATCCATCTAAATTGTGGCTATCTCTTTAATAGTGTTGTCACTTTCTTGTTTTCCTTGCAATTCATTTTCTGCAAATATCACATCTCTATTGACAACTACCTTGCGAGCAGTAGGATTCCACAGGTAATACCCCTTAACTCCATCAGCATAACCCAAGAATATACATTTCCTAGACTTTGGGTCCAACTTTGTCCTCTCTTGGGAATTGTAAATCATATACACAGGACAACCAAATATATGTAAAGAAGAATAATTAGGTGGCTTACCTTGCCACATCTTTATTGGTGTCTTCAACCCAATTGCAGTAGATGATGATCGATTTATCACGTAACAAGCAGTTTTAACAGCTTGTGCCCAAAAGGACTTGGCTAAACCTGGAGTTTGCAACATAGCTTGTGTTCTTTCTACGAGGGTCCTATTCATCCACTCTGCTGCACCATTTTGTTAAGGTGTATGTGCAACTGTGAAGTGCCGCTGAATACCTGTTTGCTTGCAAAATGTTAGAAAATCACCATCTATGTATTCTCCTCCATTATCTGTCCTTAAACACTTAATCTTCTTTCCTGATTCAAGTTCTAACTTTGCTTTGAACTCCTTGAATATTGCAAACTCATATGACTTCTTCTTGAATGAGTATACCCATAGCCTCCTAGAGTAATCATCAATAAATGATACAAGATATTTTTCTCTTCCTAGGGACATTCCCGGTGACTCCCATACATCAAAACGAATCAATTCCAGTATGTGTTTGCTCCGAGCAGTCGATCTACCAAACATCAATCTATGTTGCTTGCTTGTAACACAGTGCTCACAAAATGGTAAGTTTACCAATTTGAGCCCGGAAATGGGATTACGTTCCACAAGAATCTTCAAGCCTCATTCTGACATGTGGCCCAGTTTGCAATGCCATGTCATCGTCATTTCTTCTTGGCTTGCTGAAGCAACTGATGCCTTTGCCTCTTGTAGAGTATCTCCCACAAGCATGTATAGATTCATCACGATCTTTTATGCTCTTATTACCACAATAACACCTTTAATAACTTTCAAGATCCCACCTTCAATGTGGGTCTTGAAACCAAGTTCATCGAGCTGGCCAATAGACAACAAATTCTTTCTTAAGCCCTTTACGTGTCTTACCCCTTGAAGTGTGCGAATGGAACCATCCAACATTTTTATTTTGACGGCACCCACTCTAACAATTTTTAAGGCATGGTCATTTCCCATGAACACAGATCCTTCCAATACAGGCTCATAAGTACAAAACCAATCACGATGAGGAGTCATGTGCCAGGTTGCTCCTGAATCCACAATCCAAACATCGGTGATTTGTTTACCATCTTTAGGACCAATTGTTACTTTGCCATACAGGATTTCTCCATCATCAGAGGTACTCGCAATACATCATTGAGAACTTGATCCTTCTGGAACCTTCTCTATATTCTTCTTATTCCGACAATCTTTCTTGAAGTGCCCTTTCTTACCACAATTATAGCATTTGAATTGCTTCCTTCGTTGTGAATTTGGTCTGCTTTGGCTCCCACTGGAACCACGCTCCATTGTTCTCCCTCTCATCATCAACAACACCTCTACTTGCTTTGAGGTCTCTAATCTATCTTCCTTATTTTTGCTCCTAGATTCTTCTTCAAGAATCGCGACAGCCATATCATCAAAAGAAAGATAATCCAGTCAAGACATTATTAGTTAAGTTAATGATGAGTTGATCATATGAATCTAGTAGACTTTGAAGTAGAAGCTCTACACGTTCATTTTCTGTTATTTTGTAGTCCAACGATGAGAGTTGAGAAAATAACATATTTAGACTGTTGATGTTATCCGTTGCTGATATGGACTGACTCATTCGAAGAGTATAAAGTCTTATCTTTAAGAATATTTTGTTGTGAAGTGACTTAACCTCATATAACTTGGTGAGAGCATCCCAAATTTCCTTTGTTGTCTTTTTGTTTGCAACACTTGACAAGACTGAATCAGCCAGTGCCAAGTGCAAGTTTGCAACTACTTTATCATCCATCTCTTCCCATTTTTCATTTGTAATCCCAACGGATCTACCTTTAATTGTAGCCACACAATTATCTTTCCTCATGATTGCTTTTATCTTTAATTTCCATAAGGAAAAATTACTCGCACTGAATTTCTAAATCTCATACCTTATTGTCATTTTTTTTATAATATACAGTAACTCGCAGTGACCTTACTGTCATTTTTTTTATAATATACAGTAACTCGCAGTGGAAAAATAATTAATCAGCAACCTTTGGCTCTGATACCACTATTAGTATAATGACAAATCATGCAACTAAAATATAAAGATGAAAAAGAAAAAAAAAATTGTATAAAATGTGGAAAAAACTTAATACCTTTCTTTAAGAATTATAACTTCTCTCTATTTTAAGGAGATAACAATAAAACTGTTTCTTGACAAAAGGAGAATACATTTCTCTATATATTTATAGGAGAAAAATTACTAAAAAAACTCTTATCTCTAGATAACTTAATGAAAAAATGAATTGAAAAAAGTCAAGTGAGTCTCTCTCTTACTTAAATCATTTATAATATAAGATGATTAATTCTTCTTTCCCTTCATTATTAAAATTTTATGACTTATTAAAATTTTATGACTATGAATAAGGAGGGTTTTTTTTCCTTTCATCTTATTTTAAAAAATTAGCTTTATTAATTTTACATTTGAATGGGAGTGGGAAGGACTGACCGTTACACCTATAAGCTTCCAGCACCTCTCACGCCACCAATACTTCATTATGACCGTTGGATCCTTATGACAGACTCGCCAATGACGTCATTTTGCGGTTAATAGAATGCACACAAATATATTTTTACATACCAAGACCGCTTCTTTAAAAATAAATTTATTACTATCTTTTTATTTTGTTATCTATAAATAAAAAACAAGTTATTAACTTAAATATTTTACAATAAATATATTTATGAAGTGTAAAATATGTAATTCAAAAAAATGAAAAAAAAAAAAAATACTAAACAAAGTTACTTTTATCAAGATTATTTTTCTGTATTCTTAACGGTAAGTTAAAACTGCATTACTCTACAGTGACGGGACAGGATAGTGACGCTGATACTGCAAGTCTGGAAGGGACTCCAATTATGTATTAATGATGATTCTTTTTTATGATGCCATTACATATATTTTGAATAAAAATACTCAGATAATATCTCCTAAAATAGTAAAATGTAGACCACATTTTTTTTTTCTTTAAAAGTATATCATCAGATAATACGTGTAAAGGATTTATGATTTTAAGGAGTTATAGATGTCATAAATAGCAAGTTGCAGAGTTTCTTTACAGTGTAGGCAAAAGTGTAGCAGTGTGTTTGACAACTTTGCGCCTACAAGGTTGATGATTTGTAATGGGGGATAAATTCAAATGATTTCAAGTTAAAATTTATATTGGTATTAGTCTTTAATAAGACCACTTAAATATTAAATTTCTCCAGAAAATATTCCACTCTACTTGGTAATATATGTTGAAGGCTTATAAGTTGCTATTGGTAACCATCTGCACCGTGAAACATGATGATGGTCCATATTTACTAAAGAGTACCAAACCAGCCCAAATGTATTGTAGTTTAATATAAAAATTAAGCTTAGACGGTTTCTTCTACCTGCACTTCCATAATTTCTTCACTTACTACTATAATTTACTAAATGACCATTTTAACCTTCATTAAGTGATTTCTAAAATATTCGTTTTGGATTATCTCTTTCGGACAATTTTCATAACACACTTTTCTGGATTTTCTAACGGATTTTTTGGAACATGTTTTGCATAATGAAATTTCTAAAATAGAATTTTTGGAACACATGAAATATATAAAAGTTTTTTAGAACAAAATTTCACATCAAGTTTTTTGAAAAAATATATAATATCTTCTTAAATAAATTTTTTAGAATGAGTTTCTTTTTACGTGTCCTCTCTCTTTTCTTTCTCATAGCATTTTCCCTAGTAGTGGGAAGCAGTTAGTAATGGTGGGGTGTAGGAAGTAAAAACCAGCTTAGGCATTTCATAGTAGTGTTCCTTATACAAAATTATACAAAAGAAATCCAAAACTAATCTGAATTTAATTCTCCTTGTTTGTGAGATTTTGGGCGTAGAGTTTTCTTTTTGGACCTATATTGTGTAAAGAACCAGGTTTGAGTCTGTTTCTGTAAGTTCCTTTTTCGAATTTTTTTTTTGCAAACGAATTAACGACATAGTTAGGAAATGGTATTGGTGGATGAAGTGTGCCTCCAAAATCTGGATGGGCTTGGGCCTGATGATATCTTTATTATGGAAAGAAAAAAATACGATGTTATAGTGAAAGAAAAAGGTGATTGCTTGTTATTCAACGACAGAAAATGATGTTTAAAGCGAGAGATAGGTTAAGAAATGGAGCAGAAAGTATTGATTTAGCAGCTAGGAGCTATGTTATAGGTGGTAGTTGCGATTGTGATTGAGATTATATTACAAATGTTAAGATTTGTATTTTCAAAGCATGGGGCATTTGTGGTAAGAATTGGTAGGTCCAGATCTCCACCTAAAAGTGTTTTTTCAAAAAGGGAAATGTAAAATATAATCAAATTGTTAATTATTATTTTTTTAAGAAGAGAAGTGTTGGGTGGTGAGGTGAATAAAACAGAAGGTAGACTTAACAAATTTAGGTGTTGACAAGGTCACATGATCACTCTTTATCATGATCCGTGTTTGTTTTATCTAATCTTTATCACTAAAAGCCATGGATTTGGAACATTTCCAACGCCATTCTACATTTCAAGTGGGACTCACACAACCATTATCATAACTTTAATGCCCATCGATAATAATAATAATACTATGTCAAACCAATCAAATGGCTACCTCATTTCATCACCAAGGTAAAAATGGAAAATATGCATTCCCCACACCATTATCATTTACAGTACAACTTATATTAATATTACTATGTCTGCTTACTTATAATTATTATTATCAGTAATTTTCTCCCAACATATAATTAACAGAAAATGAAATGACATGCGCGTTCATTAATTTACGTTGTTGATGATGGTGGAATACTTGTCCCTTAATTTCCATACCTTCATAACTTGTACCCGAACTAGTGTAGGCATTGGTTATACAATTTTGTATTTAAAATTTATGCTAAAAAATATTTTCACATTAATAAAGATGTTGATAAATATCGTTTTATAAGTATTTAACTGTGAGTTTAAATTTTATATTAAGTATAATATAAAATAAGAAAGTTGAGTAATATATGAGAAACAAATTTAATACTTTAACAGTCTGATTGGTTGAACTGATTTGGATGAATTTACTGTATAAGAGGATGAATTTGGGAGAATAAAAGTTGTTTGGTTGACCTAAATTGAGAAAATGAATAAGGAGGGATTTGGAAGATGATATCTTGAAGTGAAGAGATTTGAAATGATGTAACTTGAAATTATAAAATAACCCTCATAAATAAGATGAAAATTACCAATAACTTTTGAAATTACAAAATACCCCTTTAAGTGAGTTTAAGGTTTTTATTGTCCACAAGGGTCAATTAGTAATTTCAGAAATATATCAATTAAAAAAATTAAAACAAATCTATAACATCTATCAAATTATTCCCAAACTTTCATAATAATCTTCTCAAATCCTTTCAAATTTTACCATTTATCCATTAATTTAAACAACCCTACTATCCACACACAATCCACTCAAATCCTTTTAAATTCATTCTTTCAAATCCACTCTCCAAACAAAAAAAGCCTAAAAATTTAGATTAAAAGTGATGTCAAAGTGAGTGCACTCATGTTATGTCTTATAATATCAATTTCTTGTTGGAAAAAAACTCTAAATAAAGATTTTTTTGAGTAGACAAATAAAAATACTGAACGAAACACAAAGGATACGAAAATTTGTAGTCCATGATTAATCATACTACACCAATACCAAGTCATGGGTGGTGGCATAACAATATTGGATAAGATGTATTAGAAAGGAAAAGTGAGTGTTTTCTTTTTCTTGCAAAAGTGAGATAGTTAAATAGAAAATAAAAATTTGGCCGGGCTAGCCGAAAGAACAGTGAAGGGTGTGGATGAGTTGATAATTAGCGATAGTATTAAAGTATTATGGATGTTTGTCTCTTATACTTGACTGAGACAGAGCAAGGTGTTACTCTTTGGCAAGGAAAATATATTTTATGTATTCCCCCTTGAGACGGGGGTTGAATTTGAATGCTGGGAATAAAGGCAGTGTTACTTAAATGATTTAAAATGTGGTTTCTTACTAAAGAAAAAGAAAAGAAATTGGAACGCGGAAGCTTCATGGGAACTCACGAGTAGGATTTAGCTAAATGCCGGAGCTTCTCTTGCCTTAAATTATGTCAATCTTCTAGAAAGTGTTGTTCCCACAGATTGAGAGGGAAAAGAATAAAGATTTGGTTCATTATTTTTTAAATTGGGTCATGAAAAAGGATAGGTTGAGCACTCTAAGAGGGTGATTTGTGAGCAAAAGTAACGGTTAGGTGGGGTAAGAAATCTTATATCAAATATACATGAATCATGAGCCTTTGAGCAACCACTAATCCCACCAATTAACCATTTTTTTTCAGCTTATGACCCGCCAATAATGGAGGTCCTGTAACTTATCATAACGCCAACCAAGGTACGGTTTTCACACCCTACCATTTTCCCTAATATTCTATTTGTTTTCTTTTTTTTTTAATACCACAAAAGAAAATTTGTATAAAGTAGTACCTACCCAACACCAAAAACAAAAGGTGTTGTCAGTTTATTCTCAAAATATGAAAAATACATTAAAATTATTACTTTTTTTCCAAAATTAACACTGCAACAAATTGCTTCTTTCCCAAATTAACGCGTTTGTGTTAACATTAGAATGAAGAAAAATAACTTAGTTTCTAATTATGATTAAGGAAATAAGAGTTGAATAATATAATGGGGGTTGTAGTGCATCCTCACATGCAATTGAGAGAACAACATTAAAAAAAGGCACCTTAAAAAAGAAGGATTAGGTTTTACGATGTGGCATGCAAGAACAGCATTGCATTGGCAAGAGAATAGTGAGTGATAAAATAAAAAATATTTATAGAAAAATAGAAAATGAGAAGGCATGAAAATGGGATAAGTAGCGTGGACCAGTGACAGTGGTCAATTCTAGGGTTGGGGGACCTGCTGCTTCTTCTGCAGCTGCTGCATATTGGGCTTGGAAGAGAAGACGGTGACGTATCGCGAGAAGACAAAATTAGTTTTTATTATTTTATTTGTTTGTTTTGTCCCTACATTGAGCTCCCCAAACGTATCCCACGAGCAACCACCCCCAATCAAACACAGTCCCAGATTGATTGATACTTGTGTGTGCAAAACCAATGATTTACCAATTATTTTATCTAAACATCCCTTAATCACCGTAACACTCAAACTTTACAAATCAAAAACCCCGCCCCAGAAACAAGCTCCATCAATTCCAAACTACTCATAATAATTTTCAAACATGATCAAATGTACCATGTTTTTTTCTATTACATAGACAGTGTTGCCAGAGAAAACTACATTATCTTCTAACTTAGATGGCCAATTTATTCTTTCTACGCCAAGTAAACTCGTAATTAATAATAATAATAATAATAATAATTCTCTTATTAAAATTACCTGTAAAATCTAAACCAATATAATCCTTTACAATATACTACTATTCTCTAAAGATCCTTTTTATGTATTTAATTATCGTTTTAATTTTAATTGCGTGAGTGCTTTTTACAAGGAATTGGCATAAGTTTATTAGTCAATGATATGCGTATGACTTTCTATCATTGATGAGTATAGTATTTCAGGCATCATCCTTATCCTTTCTACTTCGTTGTGCTATAATTCACTCTAGGCTATAATTTATAGGGAGTGAAGTGAAAATTAAGTTAACGTCTTGAGTAATGAAGCGTTGCGAGACATTCGGTTCTAAGAAATTCAAATCTTTTTGTCTCAATGAATTTTTATTCGTAAAATTTTGTTTGGAGGTGTTAAGTCTTTCATATTAAACTTGTTAGTCAAATTTGAATCTGATTTTTTATTGAAGAATACCACTAACATGTTATCCACATGTAATATTAAGATGATAAAATTATTCTATCTATATTTCTTATAATATTATAAAATAGCATGTGCAAGTTTATTGTAAGGATAATAGCGAGGAATCAAATATTTTGTATTAGTATCACTTACTTTAAATTTAAAAAAGATTTTATCAACATGTAAACTAAGTTTTCTTGGTAATTATAAAGAAAAGATTATTTAATATAATGTATATAGATTGTTGTTAAAGTTAAACAAAGTATACAAATTGTTAATATGGTTGGTTATGATTGTGATGTTAGGAGATTATCTTTTCTTAGTATATATTTATATATATATATATATATATATATATATATATATATATATATATATATATATATATATATTATCACTTTCTCATTATCAAATAAATAAATAATTTCAGTAGTTTTTTAATGACTTGTTTTATAGTTTTTTTACTAAGATAATAGAAACTTGTATACATATAATAAATATCATATCAGCAATTTGTTATTATATTTTAAAATATTACTTTTAATTCTTTAAATTGTTATTATTTATTTAAAAAAGAAGTTATGCTTTAAAAGTTTTGGTCTTTGCTACAATCCTCTCTATCATAACATAATAATAACCGATGTAGTTTTCAGTTATGGGTTGTGTAAGATTTTGGTTGATCCCCGTAAGATAGCCATTCAAACCATTTCACTGGCGTTGGGAATGAACTTCGTACAAATTAAGATAACCATTATCAACGATAGTGTTTGTTTTTCTCATCACGTTTATAGGTTTGTCAACGATTTTCTTCGCTATCAGAATAAGACGATAATGGAAATTATGTTCACCAAAAGCAAGAATAGGACCATGTTAAATACGCTGAAGACGGTGGGAGCAGGGCATTACCAATCACAATGATAAATCTAAATATCAACGTGTTCTATTTGCGACCATTGTTATGGCCTAAAAAACAGTGGACGTGAAGAACTTTTGAAATTTATATTTTTCTTAATATTTTGAAATAAATAATAACAATTAAATAATATATAGTATTATAAAATTACAAATATTCTAGTTAAAACAAGTTTCAAAACAAATTATTTAAAAGAAAAAAATAAGAAAGTGTGTGCGAAAATTTTGACTCCAAATGCACACCACAAACTCTTCATAGCAATACATGTGGGAGCTGTCGCTGATGCAAAAGGAAGTAATGGATTTGGTCTAATTGCAACTATTTCAAAAAATGGATCTTCAAAGACTCCTTTTCAGCACAAGAACAGAAACAGTTGGTGTTTCTTTTTCAATTCAAAAGTGGGTTTGAAATGAGGCCTCCCAAAGTTTGATGATAGAGATTGTGATTGTGAGCTTGATTAGGCCAAGAGAGGAGACAACGGTGGGACAAAGGTCTGTTAATCACACTACTTGATGGCCAATTTTGATTTTGGAGAAATTTGGAACAAAAATGTTAGGGTTTTTATGTTTGTTAATTGGAAGATCATCATATAGAAATTGCTTCACCAAGAAGCTAGTTTCGATGGAGCCACATATCACACAAGATTCCAATATCAGTAAAAGACAACACAAACATTTAAAAGTGGTATGAAATTGAGATCTTACAAACAAAC
>Ga0209700_101922_pt1 | contig 43077 bp, 18 predicted proteins | sample SiratroredBW_FD_187528 | JGI IMG/M metagenome (GOLD analysis project Ga0209700, IMG submission 187528) | Root nodule microbial communities of legume samples collected from California, USA - Siratro red BW (SPAdes) (version 2) | ecosystem: Host-associated > Plants > Roots > Nodule | place: USA... | reverse complement strand
TATATATATATATATATATATATATATATATATTTTTTCCATTTGACACTATATTTTGTTAATAAAATATTATATATAAATAAAATAATAATATATATTAGTGTTAAATGGTGTCAAAATATCACTACTCTTATAAAATTATCATCTAAAGTCTCATCCACAAATAACATATATATTTACAAAAACTCTTCCCAAACATAAGTTTGAATCTCTCACAAGCAAGTTGGCTCTCAAAACCATTTTTTCTCCACACAACATCTTGAACCCAAATAAGATAATAATTCATTACATCATTTCCAAACACTCACTTTTCTTCATTTGAACAATTGATTGTGCCGGATGAACTTTCGCACCCCAAAATTTACTTTATGCCACTACGATTTCAATTAGCTAAGTTTCCTTTACAGTAAACTATTTCCATATTTGTTGATTTTTTTTATGCTCAACTAAAAATTCTTCGCATTTTGATCAACACTAACAATTGCATCCTTTGAAATATTGAATTATATTGCAATTAGATATGTATCCTCTTCACTTTGAATAACACTGCGATTTTTTTATATTAATTTTTTTTTGTTCTTCATTAAGCGTAATATAATTTAAAGAAACAATATCATTACCATATTCGAATGAAGATATTTTTTTTCTCTTAACAATAATAAATAATTCATTCAAAATAAATTGATTTTTAACCATTTAAAAAAGTTCTGGAATATGTGAGAGTATATGTTTACTTGACTTATAAATTCAATATCCTTCAAGGATAAAATAAAATTAACTCATAATAATGGAAAGCAAGGAGATAACTATGTATTAAATTATAATATATTAGTTTGAACATAACCATCATGCGTGTTTTAGGAGTTTACATTTGGAAAAAAAAAATCGTGGTTGGTATTGTTTTTTATCATTCATATTGGTTTGGTAGGTCAATTAGTAAAATATTCTTGGTATCTTTATATTGGTAACAGATTCGAGATTATTCAAATCTAAGAGAACAACTCTCTTATATAATGTTGAATACATCTTGAGACAAAGTTAAATGAATAAGATTAAGAAACAACCAAATTAAAATTTAAGTATATAATATTTATTTATTATCTTACAGTGGCTTTGTGTGACTTTTAAGAAGTTGTCATTTAATTCTTAGCGAAATTTGCAAAATATGGAAGATCTATAAAAAAATAATTAATGGCGTCGCCCGGACCTGAACCGGAGACCTTCAGTGTGTTAGACTGACGTGATAACCAACTACACCACGACACCTTTGTGCTCTTGACCCAGTAATACTTTTTATACAAATTTTATAAATTTCTCAGCACTCGAAACATTGGCCATATAATATCATTTTAAGAGTAAATGAGTTAAATTCTAATATCCTTTTACTAAAATGGAAGTCTTATTGAATATTTGTTATCAAACCAAAATCTTAACGTACTTAGAAATTAGTTTACATTGTGCCCCTAAATCCAAGCCTTTCATGCACTTTTGAGCATATTATTGTATTTAAAACTCTGTTATATTGCATACTAACCTATCCCAGTTCAAATTTAGTGAAATTTGAGTGCTTTTCATCTCACAGAAAGAAATGATTACGAATGTATCAAGCGTGCAAGGGAAAACTGAAAGGCTCGGATAATAATTCCCTTGAACAGTCCATCCAAGTAACAAAATGACTTGACACTGAAATTTTGAAATAGATTTCTAATGCTGTAACTTAAACTCGCAATAGTACAACAGGTTAGCAAAATCCGATGTTAAGACTATGAAAATAGAAGACACATAAGCTTCTTAAACATTAACAAAACTCAGTATCTGTACCCCACAGGCATACCAAGCTTGTCCAAACGACCAGAACCTGGATATGCCTTGTTGGTGAAGCTTGCATGCATTGCCCTTTGTGTGGCAGATCTTGACATATCAAATCCATTAAGTGAGTATCTATTAGATGAACCAGGCCTCTCACAATTTGGCCTTTGTTTTGGGGCACTCAGGGATCTCACCTTTGCTTTTGAAGACTCGGTGCATGCCATGTAACTTGGGTGGTCAGGATAACCACGAATGTAGCTTCTAGAGCCATCACTCCTTGTGGGAGTAAAAGGGCTTCTTTTGAAGCCATCATCTTTGGAAGTGGCTGATAAGAATTGTGGACTATTGTCTGCAGTGCAGAATGGACTCTCCTCAACCTCGTTCACTTTTTGTGAGATGTAACCGTAAGACTGAACTTCACCACATGGACTTTGACCAGATTGAAGAGATGTTGACTCCTTTGTGCTGTTCCAACTCTTACTATAATGATCAGAACCTGTGGAGTAAGAGAGGTTTCTACGCTTTGTAAAATGTGGTTTTCCAGAATCAACTTCAAGAACCCTGTCATTTCTTTCATCATTGGAACTATATGTTCTTATCAATGATCTTGCTGAGTTCCATAATTGTTCGGTTACTTGATTCTCTGATCTACTCCCATATATCTCTTGATAGCCATTGATCTGGACACAGGATCTGGAGCCATTTCTCTACAACGTCATAGATGCTTCCATAAGAATTGACAACATAGGCATAAAATTCACACTTATTGGGTAAATTCTGGCAAGAAAATAAAGTACCTTTAGTATAGGTGATTGCTCATATTTCATGCTCTTAGAACTGATGGGGCTTTCAAATTTTTCGGGTGTTTCTGGACCCTGCAACGTATAATCATATCAAAATTTATACACTTCAAATACAAGATAAAAATGCTTTTCAATCTCCAATAAAAGGGCAATTTACTAATACTAACATGGAGGTGGCTAGATAACTTTGCACTTGAAGGTGAGGCATGCAGGGCCAACCCTGCAGAGACTTGTGCCTGTGCATGCAAGAGTGCTTGCACTCTTTTCAGCCACTGCGCTGTACGCTTCCTCTCAATGTGACCTCTCACTAATGCTTGGAGCTTCACCAACCCCTTTAATGCTCTCAGTGCTCTCCTTGCCTAAACATTGCAACAAGAACATCAGCAGAATTAGCATCTTCTGTGCAGCAAGCTTATTTTCAAAGTTATGGCAGGTAATGGTAAACCTCAGTGACTGCCTCTATTAAAAAACAACACAAGTAGTATTTGAACCAGACTAAGGATAAGTCCACATAGTCACATTTGCGAGATTATTAAAACACTTTATTTATTACTAATATATTTTAAGTCACATGAGAAACACAAGTAGTATTTGGTATTTGTCTTGGAAAATGACAAAAGCACATCGAAGGGAAACATCAAAACCAAATGTATCACGTCTCCTCACTCTGAAGATGCAAGTCCCCCCCCTTTAGACTCGTAACTGTCCCCACAGAACCAAAAGGCCAAAAGCTCAATGTCATTGTTTCACCAAAAACAGTGTATCTCTAATGGGCCATGGCACAAGAACTTATCTACCCCCAAAAGAAACCATGTAATCACCCATCAACTATATTCTTATTTTGTAAATTTGAGATGTTTTTAATATTCCTTTCCATATCATTACCATTGTTATTATTATTAAACATGAAATAAGGCTTGAATTTTCCAAGTAATATTTCAGTTTCCAGTTTTTGTAAACCAAGAAAATAAATGATACATTTTGAAGGTGAAAATGTTCAGGGAACTAGTTTGGAGCAAAATGACAAAACAGAACAGCTCGGTAACGGAACTACAAAGAATCACCTCAAAAACAACAACAAGAACAAAACCAGAAGATTAAAAAAACGACAAAAGTGAGAATAATAATAATAATAATGAAGGATACGAACCAAACAGCCTCGAAAAGCGGCTTGGATCTTAACGGCGGCCCAGTGTTGGCGAATCCTTGTGGGCCCCGCGTCGGCGCACCTGCCGCTGCTGCTCGTTAGTCTGACAACAACGGCGGCCGCTTCCGCGGCAGCTACAGCAGCTTCCGCCACCGCAGCAGTGGCTGCTGCGACTGCCATGGCGTGCTTGGTGCCATTGTTTCCTTGTTGTGGACACGTGGCAGCAGTGGTGTTGTTGTCCTTTTCCGTGTATGATTTAACGAAGCTCCATCGGCGTTTCTCTCTGGGTGGCTTGGTGGGTGAGGTACCATGCTCGGTTTTTTTGAGACCAAGAAGCCCGCGAAACCACTTTGACGCCTTACCCATTGCTTCTCACAAGAGAGTAGTTTTGGGTTTTGAGAGACAAAAGAAAAAACAAAACTTGCGTAAAAAAATGGCAACTGCTATGAGGAACAGAGGAAGAAGAGTGGAAGTTGAAGAGGAGAGGGAAAAAACAGAGCTTACGAGTGACAAATGCAAGAGGAAGTGTGGGTTTTTTGAGTAAAAGGAACAGGCTTTCTGTACCTTTGTGACGTGACTTCAAGCCAAACCAACTTTTACCCTCTTTTTTTAATCATTCCATGTGTTAATTATATTGTATTAGGATAATCTACATTTAGAAAAGCTTTATTATTCGAATCTTCTGTGTGTTAATCATATTGTATTAGGTTTGTCAAAGTATTATTTGTTGCAGTTAATTATATTGTATTAGATTTCTCAAAGATTTGTTCCAAAAAGTGTATCTCCTATTCTGAAAATGAGAACTTCAATTAAAACACGTTTTCTACTTTTTTTCTAATTAAGTGTTTAATTATATTTGCAAATAAAATGAGCCAAAGAAAAAAAAAAAGTGATAGTGACGACTATTTAAGCTATTATGTTAGATTTAATCAAGTGTGAAATGTGAGTTTGAAATGAACTTCTTCTATACTAGGCTTTTGCATAGAGTCCATTATTTCTATCCTTATTTCCCTTCTCGTTCTAACTTTGATGATGATTCTTTTGACTTTAACTCTCCCCACTTTTAAAATTTTGTTTATGGTTTTTGATTCTATTATTTTGCTGGGTTATTACTCATAACTATGGCATAAAATTATTTATATGTCAGTTTAGCTATTATTTTACTTTAAAATTTTAATACTGTATAATTCAATTAAATTTTAAATTCTTCGTAAATTTGATTATTTTTAATTGGATATTTTTAAATCGAATTTCTGTAAGTGTCAAGATTATTATCTTATTTTTGTCATATTATTTATTTGTCTCCATATATTAATAAATTTATAATTAATATAAAATAATATTATAATTAATGTTTTATTGAGTTAAAAGATAATTAAGTCATATTAATCTTAGAAGTGAAAAAAGAGTGAATAAATAAAAAATGATGAATGAAATTAACAATCATAGCAGTAATCAGCACAAGAAAATAAATATATTAAGCTAAAGAGCTTAAAATACATACATTATCTTAGTAACCAATTTTCACAATTCACGGGTGTCTTAGTGTTTACAAAGTTTGGTAAGTTGTAACTATAATTACACTTAAAATACTTTTAATATATATATATATATATATATATATATATATACATACATATATTAATTGATAATTAGTTTAGTGTCAATAACTAAAATGTTAATGTTTGTGCAATCAAACTAAACTCCAAAATTGGACAATTGTTATTTATCTAAACTTGTGGAAGATGCTATTTACAAATCAGATATCCCGAAATCATTACAATTACGTGTCAGTTTAGATAATGAAAACATCAAACATATTTTCTGATTTAGTTATGTCGTCCTAATGCTCATTTTACATGTTAGAAGTTGTTGAAGCTAAAACACAAATAACTTTCGGTTAATGTTTAAGGTTGTGTCCGGTTAGGAACTGACTTGCATAGTCACATAAGCATCATTCGTTAACACATTTAAGACCATCTAATAGAGGATTTAAGTGTTCTAATAACATCTAAAATCATTAAATTAGAAAACTTACAAGTTAACAACTATTAAAAATAAGGCCCAATGGGAGACAAGTTGATACTTGGTTACTCTTCTCTCTTCATCATGTTTACTTAAAATAGGTAAGCATGTAGTGAATAAGGCTATTGGACGTATCATAGTTGGAAGAGGAAGTAGAGTTATGATTAGTATTAGTGCAAAGATGTAGGTTTTTATGGTGATAAATTGTGATGAGAAAAGAAAAAGAATGGTACGGAATAAGTAGGTGATGATGAATGGTGGAAAGGGGAGGTGCGATGAGGGAATCGAGGAGAAGCAAAGAGGGAAAGTGGAATAGACGTATGTTGACTAGTCATGGAGATTGAGAAGTGGCAGAAGCATAGCAGTCAACAATGAATGGAAGATAATAATAAAATCTCGTGATAACAGTGCTCGCGATCCCACCAACTATGGATGGAACATGTTTATATAGTAGGCCCCCACTTCATCTTTTGTTTTATCATTTTTCTCAATATTGTTGCTTCCCATAAACACAACAAAATATATAGGTAGATGTAAAGTTTGATTGTAAATAAGAAAGTTCAGATACATGATATAACTACACAAGAAAAAGTGTGGCCTGTGCATGAATAGATTTCTTAAAATATGTGAAACTCTTTAATTTTTTAGATAAATATTAGTATTTATTTACACTTAATCATTGTTAAAATAAGAGTTTGTTATATTGGATCTAAAACATCATAATTATAAAGTAACATTAAAATTAATTTTTGAGGAATTTTTATTATTCAACTTGACAACTCAATTCAATTATAAATAGGAAGAATTGTTAAATTAAAAAAAAACGACTTAACATAACTAAATTTTGCATAAAAAATTTAAATATACCAAAAGTAATATACTTGTCTTCTTTATATTATGGTTAAACAACATTAATATGTGAAAATTATTTATACCTATTTAACAAAAATGATACCTGATTTGAATTGGGGGAAAAAGTATGGGAGAAAGGACATATTTTTCTTATCCAAAACTAGTAATGCCATGCAATTAAAAAAAAAATAGTTTGTTTCATTTCAATTATCTAATATACCGCCTTATCTTATTTGTATACACTTATTTTTTTAGGTATTTTAATATATTTTTAAAATTATCAATATTTTAAAATACAATCATGTATTATAATATTAATTAATTATCTTAACTATAAAACATAGTTGATATATTTAAAATGTTTATATGATTTTTAAATATAATAGTTTGTATATCTAAAAGTATTATTTGTTATTGTAAGTCTTGATAAAATATATTGTAATTATCAAATATGCACCTATTAACCCATACATTCATTATATAAATCTTGATATTTTTATGGTTACATAACATTATATACTCTCATACTAAATATGTTTGTATGTGTTTGTGTATATGTGTTTTTGTTATAAAAGATTATTTTTTATTATGTGATTTCCAACATGATGTACAAATCTCCTTTAACTTCTTATCACATGATGTCTTAATCTATGTGATATAGATCATTGCTAAAATAAGGATATCCTATTTTTGTAATAAATTTGTGTATCCTCTTTGGATTACATTACCATCTATACATATCTCACTGCAGACTTTCTTTTTTTTTTATCAACACTACACACTTATAAAAATGTCACAATACCACATTAGGTATTAACATGCACAACTACTATAGGATACATTATCATAAAATATACACATATAATATACAACATTGTGTATATTAAATCATCGCCTATATACTACGCATCTAATCATTGTTACTATTATTACAACACAATACACCTAAAATCAAGTAAATATATGTTGTTTTAGTGAATTCATATAGCTTTAGCAGCCTTATTTCTCCAACAAAGAAATTTTTTTTCGCTTGAATGACCTTACAACACTTGAATGACACTAGTTTTAGAAAAAACAAAATAGGTTATGTCTTTTTCTCACTCGAGTGTCTTTTGGTTAACTAAGTGATCATCATTCCTCTTGTATCATTTAAGCATCACATTAATGCTTAAGTTAATAGACTTGTTGTATAATTCAGCAAGTTCCAGAAATACTATACATTATATTTTTCCAATGCTTGATCCAACACTAATCACTTGAGAAAGACCATTCATTGTTTGCTTTAATCAATTCCAAAATATCATGCATTACCATCACACCTTGATGTTTGAGAGACCACTTACTACTTGAATTATTGAATTATAAGAGTTTAAATAGAAAGATAATTATCTTACTTTTTTTCTTGTTCAAACTTTAAGATGAATCATATATTTTATTATACTGAATATAAATGATATTAAGAAATGTATATAATCATTGCTTACCATTTGAATATAATTTGAGTAGTATTTCATTACTTAAAAAGCAATATACATTCATATTCTTTACATTTTATTTTTCAACGATTATTATAAAAAGTCTTATATTTTTCATTGTACAAAATCCCAATTCTCAATTAATAACACTTATATATTACTTCAATTAAAAAAATTTATCTCAAACTTCGAAATTCTACTCTGCATAACACTTATATATTACTTCAATTCAAAAAAATTATCTCAAACTTCGAAATTCTACTCTGCATGAGTTAATTCCAGTAACATCTTTCCCAAATAATTATAATTACTATTTGTTGAAAACTTCATCCCAATCCAACCTACGTTTCACACATCAAAATCAATACAAAAGTGAATACATTCAACTTTATTAACTCTTATTTTTTTAAGATAGCGTCCATACTAACCAACATTTCCAAAAAAATCACGAAGGTCCAAATTGAGCTACTTGGATCCCCAAATGTTTAACTTTAGCCTATCAACATTTTTCCTTAATCATATTACTATCACATTTTTTAAAGATATGAATTTGGAAACAAATTTATTATAAGATTTTTTTTTTCATTTTTTTCCATTAAACTCCATATCTATAAAAGGTCTTATAATTATAATTATAATAAACCAAAAATAATATTAATTATGTTTCATACAATTATCATCCACTAGTTCTTTCTTTATCACAGGTCATATAAATGAATTTCGCCTACTACTTGTTCCCTCCTGTATCCTTCTAATAATGTGTAATGAGATAAAATATACTTACGTGCCACTTCATAAATATTTATAAAAATAAAATAAGAATTTGATTGAAGAAAAGTAGAAGAGACATTAAGATCAAAATGGAAAGATAAGTACAAATTGATAATAAACAGTATAGCAGCTTTCACAATTTTTTAAAATTATTTACCCTCTTCTTCCTTCTTACTTAACACCGCAAATTATATATATTTTAAAATTAAAATCATTCATGTTGATAATAATTTACACGTATTTATACACATTAAGATCAAAATGGGTAGATAAGTACAAATTGATAATAAACAGTATAGCAGCTTTCACAATTTTTTAAAATTATTTACCCTCTTCTTCCTTCTTACTTAACACCGCAAATTATATATATTTTAAAATTAAAATCATTCGTGTTGATAATAATTTACCCGTATTTATACACATTGAATATATTTTTTTAAGAAAAATGTCTTATTTGTAATAAAAAATTAATTTTATTATTTACTGAAAATCATGTTTCAAATTATTACGACAATAGTCACCCAATGAAAACAAGTTAACAAGTCTTTACAACTCAGTATAGAACTTGTTTTCCTAAGTTTTCCTTTCATTTATCTAGACCAAGTTAGATTCTTATAAACAATGTAAAAAAAATAAAAAAAAAAAAAAAATCTAAAAATTTGGAAAAAAGAGTTGCTAATGTGTTCCAAACCTTATATACTGTCAATAATACAGGTTACCTTATTCACATAAGTTGATAAATATTATTTAACTGTAAATATGGTAAACTAACAATAATAAATAACAAAATAGGAAATTAAAAACAAAATATATTCCAAATATTTTTATGAAAAGAGAAACACTATCTAAACAATTTATAAAGAATGTCATTGTTTTGAGAAACTATAAAAAAATATTTATAAAAACATAATAATTTTATTAAGAAAAATAAGAAGTAAACAATTAATAGTTAAATATTATTATCCAATTTTAAATAGAAATACTTATTTTTAATCACTTATTTTATTATTATATATACATATGGTAAAATAAAATAAGAAAAAGAGGGGGGCCACCCTAAGCTAGTTTAGTTCCACGACACAACAATCGAATGCGACAAAATTAATAGGATCACTTTCTTATATAGTTTAATAGGAAGAAAGAGAGAAATATAAACTACATGAAATTAAAATTAAACATAAAAAACGAGATCCATATTTTTTTTGTTGTTTTACCATAAAAAAACTTCCCTCTTTTTGGAATATAGATTAGTCGAATTGAAGAGAAGAATCCAAATAAAAACTCTTATTTTCTGGCTATCCTGCAGTATACTGAACAAAAAAGAAGAAAACATAAAATTTTCCATTCTCGAACGTTCTTTTTCCTTTATTTCTTTCTTAACTACCAATGCTTCCTTCATTCCTATACTCATTCACGAGTTTTAATTTAATCACATCACATCCATTGAAAGAATCTTTCAAAGCTACACATTTGGAACGGAACAAAAGAGATGGTTCGCTATTCTTATTGGACCGAAACAATGGTGAACATGGCCATTGCTGGTGCAGTTGTTGGAACAGTAGTGTGAGGTTGGATTTATAATAAAACTTTAGAAGAAGAAAGGAACCAAAATTTTGTTTCACACAGGACCAAACCCACCAACCACTGCGACATTACAAACTAAAAAAAGATATAGATAGATACATATAATAGGGTTAGGGTAAGGGTTAAAGTTAAAGGTGATAGGGCACAGAAAAAGGAGAATAACTTAGCTAAAAACGAAGCAATGGTTATGGTAAAAGTGTAGCAGTAGGTGGTAGGTAGGTAGCAACATAGAGAGTGGTAGATCACGTGATTGACGTAAAGTTGGCATGGTGATGTTGATGCCGACACTTGACAGAAGGAAGGTCGGTGTTGGTACCAAGGGAGAAAGAAGCACGCAACAATCATCGTTTTAACCCTCTCATCATATCTGCAAAACAATCTTTGCCCCCCTTCTCTTCTGCTCCAAACACATCCATTTCTCTCTTGCAGTAATAAACAAAGAAACAAAGTTGCAGGGTGGGTCCATGCCCCTCCATGCACTGCCAAACTCAAACAAGTTTTTGTTTTTGGGTCCTCCATTGCCTCTCCACTCTCCTTCCTCACCAGTACCACTTGTGCACAAAAAAACAATGCTCAATGCCACGCTGTTTCCTCACGGGTCTTCAACTTCCTACCATCTCAGTTATCATATTAAATTCCCTTCTGCATAAGGGTGCGTTCTGCTTCTTCTACCTTGCTTTGCATTGTAAATAATAAACTGCAAGATCTGTAACACAGAGAGATTTCCTCCTTATACGCTGGTTAAATACCTACAACATTATTATTATATTTTAACCATAGTATTCTTGAGTCAGAAAACATAGGCTAAAAGCAACTTCACATGTGGTTTATTCTATTAATATTTTGTTGTGTCCACGGTCAGTCGACACAGATATAATAGTCAAATATGGTACGTTTATCAGTTGTTGAAACATCAAATACTGTCATATTTTTTGGCCAAAAATATTAATTTTAAATTTAAATAATAGAAAAAAAAACTTACTCCATATTCAAAGAATTAAAAACTTATATTAGTAAACGGTAGTTAGAAATGAAAACTTGTTCATCCATCAATGGATATGGCATGCTTTGATTGGTGATGGATTGTGTTAAAAAGACGCTATGGCTCTAAAGCTATCAATAAGTTTGAATTAATTTCATAAAATAATAAATAGTTACTTTTACTTCTATTTTAGCACACTAGAATTTTGCGATATCCAAACACTCTGCATTATAGAAAAATGATGTTGACAACATAACTTCAACATCGTCCACCACCAATCCAAAATATTGTTAGCATGTTAAACAAGCTCAGTGAGTCTTAAAATCAATCAATTATGCTTAAAATATATGCTTGGATATTACAAAGAAATCAAAGGGAAAAAACCCAAATTTTAATCAAATAAATCGTTAATTTAGGGATAAAGAATGTATAATAAATATAATAAAATATTTTCATAATATTAAAGATCAAATTTGTTCTTTGTTAAATCTGATGTATCCGATAATATGATTGAGTAATAGACAAAAATCTTTGTCTCCTTCTTTATCATGAATAAGTGAGAAAATGTATAGGTGGAATAAAAACGATGGCAAGGTACTTAAGAGTTGTATATACGTAGACAACCTTCAATCTTTCTTGTATTGGCACAAAACTATATATGTATTGGGCATGTATACTACAAAACACTATACTTCTAGAGTGACAAAATGAAATACCACTTGAACTAAGTTTTGGGTTGATCTATAATAGCGATGAAGTTCATCCAACTACATACAAAAATAGTTTGATTCAAATGGTTATTCTTATTTAATTTATAGATGTTAAATTAGATTATTCTTTTATACCGTACACATCCGACATGTCGGCATAAAAAAAATAATTCCCAACTAAACCTGAAACCATGGAGTTTTACCGGTTAATTTTTCCAAACTAGACATAATTCTTGTTTTTTTTTTCAAAATAAAAGTGAAAAAAAAAACTTCAAGGTGTAAATATAAACCCAAAAATATACCTTAGAGTTTTAATTCTTTAAACGAGTAATGTTTGGATAAAAAAAGAAAAACAGAAGTATAATGTATCATTAAAAAAAAGTTAAATTATTAATAAAATTTTATCTGTCGGTAAAATATTATTATTGACGAATATCATATATCGCTAAATTTATTGATGAATTTAAATTTATCGATGGATCTATCGACAAATTTATCTTATATTTGTTATTAAGGGCTCATAAATCTGTCGGTAATTATACAAAATCAATTTACTAACAAATTTTGTGTGTTTCTGATAAATTTATCTTATGAATTTTTATTTTATTTAAGTGAAAAGGTCATAAAATGCATTATTTATTCAATTTAACAATTAATACTAACAACCAGTCGATCCTATACTTTTAATAGAAAATCCTTTTAATTATATCTTTATTGAAAAAATCGTGGTTAATATTTTTCAGTTCAATTTATCACTAACCAGGTAAACTCATTTACCTGTAACGTGTCAGATGGAGGTGTCTCCTTTGTAAACACATCACACTGGTTTGTCTGGCAAACATTACATCACATTTGGAAGCATGTCGTGTAATATAAATTCCATTTATACCAAGGCGGAAAGCACATTCTTTAGGTTTACTTTCGCATCCAAGTTCCTGTTTTTCACTCGTTACGATCCAAAAGGTAAATAGGACAGAAACAACGTTGACCGTTGTTGTCTAACACCTATCTCTCAATTGTGCATGTGAAAGCCTTACATGTAGCAGGGAGAAGGCGCGTTTTACGGGTGTCTGTTCTTGCATACGACAAGCCCAATTGCTTTCTCGCATCTATACTTGTTTCACATGTTCGAATGTTCAAATAAAAGCATGGAATGAGTCAAAGTAACATGTGAAATGCACTGCGCAAGGTGATCGGTGAAGAGACAAGAGTAGGTGGAGTGTGTATAGCAGCCCAAGCAACGTATGAATCAACCAATTGTCAGCAATGACACTGGATTCAAATGGAGGAAAAGCAACAATAAAGGGGTGTTACAGAATTGTAAAATCACAAAGGACACAACCAAATAACCTTGAGTAATATCACACTACATAGACGTTAATAATGTAAGATATGCTCGAGATGTTGGTGTCATTACATATGGTTCATTCCTATAGGCACGCCCAAGATATTCCGACCAACAAATTCCTTCATTATAGTAACATGAATTTAGAACAAAATAAAACAAACACGTGCGGCATTCTAGTTGTATTAGAAGTAAAAAGCCATTGCAACTTCCTAAATGGTACATCAAGAACAAAAGAGCTCTAAGAACCACAATACAAAATCATGATTGTTAATCCTTTTTAACTGGCATTCAGCATCAAGAGTGCAGAGTCTTGCGTCCAAATACTAATCAGTGTGAAAAATCCTTATATCCAAATAAATGCAGCTATTTGATAAGTCATTGAAGGGCAGCACCAAAATGGTTCCTGGAACCGAGAACTAATTCACATGAAAGGCTCATGAATACCATGGATGCATAAACTCATACTTCGAAGTTCTCAAGATTTGACGTTTTGAACCATTCCAGTACATAGCTTTGTAAGCTTTCTGTCGTGATTTAGCATGGCACTAACACTCTTAACCACCAGAATGATCTGACATATGAGAAGATGCATGCATAAGTTTACAGGATAACATACAAAAGGTTTAATTTTGATTAGAAACGTTAATATAGTCCAGTCCATGAGCTAAAATATTCATAAAAACCCAATGGACAAGGACCCATCCATGGGCTAATCTTCTTTTTTAAATCTCCTTTAAAAACGACTTTCCAAAATTATTTGTTTTTAAAAAAATCTTAAACTTATGAATAAAAGCATTAATTTGCTTCAAGTTTGGCCATTCACAACCAAATCTAATTTAAATTATTAATATCGATATCATGATCCAACATAACTTGATTATAAGTCTTAAAATCTCAAAGAAAATACATATATTTCTACAAGAAACAAAAACACAAAGAACCATAAATAAATAAAAAAAAAGATGAATTCGTTAAGTTATTGGAAAAGAGAAATACTGTGAATTCAGAATTTAACCTTTTCTTTTACAAATGATTTTATATCAATGTGATAATATAAATTTGAGGATTGTTTAAAATTTTAAAAAGAAATAATATTTATGTCTTAAAACGAATATTTGAAATTAAAAGTTAATATCAATTTCAAAATGTGAGATAATTTATTTTATAAAGATCAAATAAAAAATTATTCATTTCAAAGGAAACAAAAATCAATAATTTCAAAATTTAAAGAATAATAATGTCTACGCCAACTTTTACTGTTAACACTACCTTGCATATTTGTAAATTTGTATTATTTTGTCTTCTGTGATATTCAAAAACAATTAGAAAGATATTTTAAATTTTCCAAAAGTAATTGATAACTGAATAAAAATAATAAAAATACACTACAAATCAACTTATAAATGATAATAGTGAATGATTTGAATGAAGGCTTAGTTTTGCTTACTAACTAAATTTATAATTTATGTAAGTTATATTTATACAATATATATATATATATATATATACACACACACACACGTGTGTGTGTGTAGTCATAAATATAATTTCAAGTTAATGAAAATTATGAATTTTTAAATATATTTTATTATTAGTAATTTAATATTTAAATAAAAATATATAATAATAAAAAATTACTCATAAAATATATTTATTTTACACTACGCTTCTATTTATTTTAGTTCTTATGTAGCATACAAATATAAATAAAGAAAAAGAAAAGAATGTTTCACATCAAACAAAAAAAATGAAAATTTAGTATAAATTTAAATCGTTTGAATTATGTGCTCTTAATCATAATAGATAAATTAATAAGATTTTGATAAGCAAAGATTAATAGTTCATTATTTCTTAATTTATTTTTCCTAAAATTTTACTCTAATGTTGTAATGAGTCAAACTCACTTTGACCTTAACCCTAACTCCTTTATGGGGGGTCTTTGGAAGCTAGGTTTTTCCAACCCATTGATTGGGTAAGTAAATAAAATGGGGTTTAAGAAGTGAGCTGAAGTTTTCACAGGTTAAATTGACAGGTATAATTTTGATACAACTTGCGAACTTGAAATCAATTGACTCAAATTGTTAAGAAAAATGCATTTTCAATGGCAATGGAGTACACCACTAGATTGTAGCGAACTTGGTTTTGAAGTGTCGACATTAAAAAAGTGAAAAGTGTCAAAAGGGCCCTTGTCCCAGAAAGAGGCTGGGGCTTGTGTTCATGAGCTTGCATCAATCTTTGGCTCACAATATGATAAATATACAAGAAAATACAAATAACTTCAACTAGCATTATTTGATTAAAATTATCTGAAAAAGAATATAAATATATCAAATGCAATTATGATCATGATAAAATGGGTGGTAGATGTAAATTGACAAAGACCTCCATTTGTATATAAACTTGTGAAGAAAAGAGATACAGCAACAATGATTAACATGAGGTGAGAAGAAGCGAGTATCACAATGAGTAGAGACAACACACCTGAAAGCACGCATAAGTAATTGCAGTCGCAAAGTAAAAGTTTGCATTCCCAGTACCCTGCCCATTTTATTACAGAGATGAGGAACTGAAGATAACAACAGAATAATCTATTTGAAATTTTAGGTGAACACAAACTCCATACCCTCCATATCCATAAATTGTGCATCACAGGGCTAAGAAGTGAAACTCCAACATAACCAGATAACAGAAAGAATGAAAACTGCATATCTGAAAAATCAAGGAAGTTGATTATTCAAAAGGAGATTATACGCAATATAAAAGGTCAAAAAGAAAGAGAAGTAACCTTTGAGTTCATAAGCAAATAACCCAAGTAAACCCAAATACAGAGCTGAATCACCAACCTAGTTAAAATGAAAACAAAATGGTTACAGGGATTAATCCAGATTGAAACACGACACAAATTCACAAAAAATAAACACATCAGTGATGGATTCTTTTTATGTCTGATTACTGACAAGTTAGATAGACAGACAAAATGGTACAGAGATCAATCAGATTGTAACATGATGCAAATTCACACAAAACACAATATATATGGACTTCTCTAAGTAGATTTAGACAGATACATAGATGAATGATAGATCAATCAGATACCAGCATGATGAAAATTCACAAAAAATAAACACATCGGTGCTGGACATTCTATGTTCAAGTTCGCAGCTCAATATTTACAACTATACCGTTAACGTTTTCCCTTCTAAGCGTGTATATGTGAATGTGCTAAGTGTGTAAAATACTTATTTGCATAATTTCTATTTTGGACGATGTATTCATACAATATCATGCATTGAACATTTAACAGGATAATAACGCCTCTTTCATTCTAAATTATAAAAATATTTTCAGCAACACCCATGAGACAATATGCTTAAATTCTAAGAGCTAATTTGAGTCCAGGTAAAAAATAGAAACTGGTGAAAAAAATAAACTTACTGAAGGATAAGACTTTAACATAGAAGATATCACGATGTATACAAAAGCTAGAAAGCATGGCCGGTGATTTAGCCGTAAGGCTAATGGTGCTAGCATCAACAGAATATTCCCATGAAATACTATCAGGAAGAAATTTCTGAAAAAATCGAAAACTTCTGCAAAGAAGTACCTGTAATACAAATATCATCAGAACAAAATAAGTGCCAAAGTTCATGCGAGGAATAAAACATTCTAGTCTACACTAAAGATGGCAGTTTCCCTTCTTATTCAACATACCACAAAACCCCAATGTTTGGAGACAGATCTTGTATTGTAAGAATGAAGCCATAGGTTCTGCACAAACAACCTAGAAGTTTAATTACAAGATATAGAAAACTTGCCATTCCCATTAAGCAAGAAATTGTGACAGTAGACATTTAACAGTTTCTTGATAATGATAATAACAAAAGAGAATAAAAAGAAATAATATAAATTTCATAATCACAAACAATGTTCTTCAAACGGAGATAATACAGTAAAATCTACCTCCTTCAACATATGGTACACATTAATTGTCCTCGTACTAAGTTCATTTACTTTTCAAACAATGATGTTAAAAAATGTGCATAATTTTTTTATAATAGACGAAAAATCAAGCATAGTGCATAAACGCCAAAAACGTGGCTTAACTGGGAAATGAATTATTTGACTTCCCAAAGGATTTTACTTCAGAGTTTCACACCAACAGTAACCAACTAAGTATTACATGAACAAACAACAGTAATATGGACCTAAAATCTTCTAAATCTTATACGGCCGCAAGGTAGCTTATGCTTTTCAAAAGTTGTTGGTGACTCCAAAGTCCATAAAGGCAGCAGTTACAAACCCAGTACTTCTGTAATTATTTTGGAGTAATCATAATGGTGTATAACTGTTTTCACATGATATTCTAGATTCTTCATTGGCTCTCAGAAAAGCTCCCCCAGTCTTTACTCTTTAGTTGACTCACTAACATCTAAGCCCAAATTCGTGCAACTACTATGATAATGAACAAATATGCATACATATTTCGTCACTTGCAAAATTGTTGTCAGAAATGAATAATGATAAAAGTATTTAAGCAAAACCTTTTGAATAACTCCAGTAGACCGCCATACTGTTGGACATACATACTACAAAGGACTAAGATGTAGGATGACCAAAGCAAAGTCCAGAACAGAAAAGACACAACTGGCCTCCATGAGAATACATGCGCAACCATTAGCTGGTTCTTTGCTTTCTCTTCTGAACAACTATCACTTAAGGTGGAATTGCCAACTTCAAGACTATTCCTTTGCCAGAATAATTTCCTAGGAGGAGCATCAGGACCATATCCCAATAACAATATTACCTGGAAAAGAGGATAATATTAGGGTCCAAAGATAAAAAAAAATGCAAATTACAGAGAACAAAGATTTTCAGATTATGCTGAAAATGTTATACAATGGGTTCAAGCAACAACATACTGGGATAATAAGGATGGCAGGGTACAGAGACAAGTGTGTAGCCATGACCCATCCAAAAGCCGCCAACGGAGCTAGTCCTGTTGTATGTCAGCACAGGTTCAACATTACACAAAATATTAGACGAAGAGCACAAGACTACAAATATAAAGTGATAATGATCTTTCTTCAGTTCTCAAAACTACTTCCAAAATCTAATCAGCTAGCCGGATATAGCAATAGGCAACCTTTACACTGAAGTGGACTGGATAATTCGATGGAAATAATAACAAATGAAATATTGTCATGCGTCTCAGAGAAAATATGAAAAAAGAAAGTTAAACAAGGTGAATATTGGACATCAAAATTGATAGTCAGACTGAAGGCTCAATATGATAGCCAGCTAACCTACAGAAAAGGTATACCAGACATGAAATTTGATAGAAATCACAAGAAACAATGATACCTAAAGGAAATGTATTCCTCAAATTTGCTTGAGTTGTTCAGACTTAGTAATTTATTATTATATGTACACAAATTCAGCCCCTATAGTAGCCATCTTTTATTGGTTTTGATCACTCAACTAAGAATATATATATATATATATATTCCTTTTATTCAACACAGTCTAAGACCAAGAAACATTTCAGCTAACCAGAAGTGTAAATCAAAATAAATGGAAAATTGTTTATCAAAGTTCATTTGCATAAAAGTAATCCTTCAGCTAAAAATTGAAATTCCCACTGTACTTCCCATAAGAATTTCCCCAAGAAGCACGAACTAACAGTACTTTTCATCACACAACAATGCCAAGCAAAATTCATTTTTCAATATTAAAAATCAAATAAATCTTAACCAGAAAACAACTAAAAGTAAACAATTAAACATTATAGGACTGAGTCAGTAGAATCTTAAGGTTCAGAAGTAAAAAACCATAGGTTATTAGCTGCTTACGCGAACATGCTCCATAAAGCGATAGCACAACCATCAAGTTCTCAATTGCAGATGTGGATAGACCAACACATGCAACTATCGTGAAAGGATTCCACAAGTATACAAGAGCAGCAAAATCTCCTGAAGGAAGAAGCTCTGGAAACAGTAAAGATACAATCAAAAGGGATGATAAGGATTTTGCATCGTTTCAAAAAGACCCACAGCCAGAAGGGGAATTTTTAACATTAAATTTTATAACATGATCATCACCTACCCTCCATAACAATAGTTGTGAATACCATGTTTCCTTGTCAGCAATTCAGAAAAACCCATTATCTTTTTTTTTTTTTTTTCTGGAAAGGGAAGCATAGTTTTTGTTATGACACAAACACGAGACAGACACAGACTTCATCATCCATTTGTTCACAGAAACCACATAGACATGTAATGATCGATAAGTTGTTTCTATCCTTTTTTTTTCCACTGTTAACACACTATCCCAAAAGAGGGAAGAAAAGCAAAGCCAAGAGTCAAAAGGGCACTCCTTGCATATTGTTAATACTATCCAGTAATGTTCATCAAACAACATGCTACAATTTTCTTATAATGCAGATTGCACGAAACAAAAAATCTCCCTCTTTGATTGTACAATATATCATTATCTGAAAAGGATCTTCAAACTTATACACTAGTTTTATACATCACTTTAAAATAACAAATAAAAAAGGGAGAAGCAAAGCCAACCATAATCATATGAAATTTGAAAAGAAAGATCACACTGGAAGCACATGCTAACAACCTGAATTCTCTGACAAATCACGAAGGCCAAGTAATTGTAAGCTTGAACTGTAAGCCACCTGGAGTTTTTCACCAGCAGCACAAATAAGCATTGCACTAACCACATCTGCAATAACAAAAACCAAACTATATCCGGAAATGAGTTGATTATTTACTGTTTAACAAAGTATGCAACACATAAGATTCAACTGCAAACAGCATTTCGAGGTATAGATACGAATTATTGAGCAACGAAGATTACAACAAGTATGATTCATGAGCTATGGAAATTGGAAATAAACAACTCGATAGATACCAGTAATACTCATAAGTAAAAGGCGGAGAAAGTTACCTGCACAAAAGATGATCAGGCTGTCCTTCAATTCTGAAGCATCAACAAGGTAATTCGAAGTCATTACACCATAGTAACTTCAAAATTTTTACGTGATTCCATTTAAATAAAACAACGGAACAAAATCTGACACAACCAGGTACCTTGTAACGGTGAGCGGGCCGAGAAGTGTCAATAACAAAGGGGAACCATGGTACATTGATCCTGGAAACACGAACAAGAGTTTGAGATTGCTTACACAACACTGAATAATCATAATATAAATTGATCCAATGAACGAATCTGGATAAGTGAAATACCAGCATAGGGTGAAACTGACGACTGCTTCAACCAGTAACCCTCGGCCACTGCGAAAAGGAAATTTGAAGTTGATAAGAAAACTTGGATATAGGAATTAAAGGTAGTTGGGGAAGAAAAACATACGGCGGCGGAGGCTAGTGAGGGGGGTGGAGACTTCGGGGCGAGAAGAGAGGTTGAGGTTTTTGGGAAAGTAGAGGAGAAGGAGCCTCAAAACGACGGAACCTATGACCCAAGTCCAGAACCATGGAACCTTCTTCTTCGTCATCTTCGTCTTCCTTCTTCAGATCGGAAATTTGCAACTGCCTCTGCCTCTGGCTTCTTCGGAGGAGGTATTCAACCGAAACGACTTCTACTGCTGTCGTTCCGTTTCTTTTTCTGTAAGAAATATCCATCCAAATAAAAAGGTTACAATCTATGAATGCTCATTCACTTTATTATTCACAATATGGTGTATTTTTTTTATTCATGAAAATTAGTGTAAGAAAAATTGTAACAACTTAACTAATCGTGCTACACCTCTTAAGAGAAATAATTTATCAAATTGGTGATTTATTTTCTTTCTTAATGTAATCATTTTTTAATTGAATAAATAAATTACGTAGTAATAATCATGATTAATAGTATTGTTTTAAAATTTAAATTCAAAAATTGAAGTAAAATGTAAAATTTAAATCTTAAAATATCATATTTATATTCTTTTATGATAATTAACTATGTTGAATGCGAAAATCGTCCATTTTATAAATTAAACTGTTTTCATGTGCGGTGTATTGGTTGCTTTTAAATATTTTTTATACAGTAGAATATATAATAAAATCATAGTTTGATTCATTTATAAAAAACTATATGTTGTAAATAGCTTAAAATTTTGATACTTATTGTAAAATAATTGTAATTTTTTTATTATGGATAACGAATAAAAGAGATTAACAGTAAAACTCAATTATTTATTATTTTTAATTGAAATTGGTAATTGTACTTTTTTTTTAGAATAAGTATAATAGTAGTGTTATAACACCTATAAGGGTATTTAAAATTCAAATTAAATTAAAGTAAGTTAAAGATATTGATATATGTAAAATTTAAAATAATATATAATATTAATATTATAGGGATGATTAAGAGTATAAAGTTAAAAAAATTATAAATAAAAAATTTAACTCTTCAAATTTCATTTCATTAGGACTATTATTTCTCTAAACCTAAACTTTTTCTAATTTCTTTTTAAAAATTTTGAGTGTTTCATTCATCATTTACGGATTTGAGTGTTAATGGAAAATATCATGCATACACGTATTGGTGATTTTTCAATAAAAAGAGATTATCTATTTTTTTTTTATCATTTTGTACTAAGAATGTTAACAAAGGTCTTAAAGGCAATATTGAAGATAGTTCATTCATCATACTTATAATTTTAAGAAGAATGCATGTACAACAATAAGTAAACATCTTTATAGTAACATGTTTATAATATCTACAACAGTTATCACAAAATATTACTAATAAAAAGTTATTTATTTATTGACACATGATGTTTGATGTATTATTTATTTGCTGATAAAAAATTAATCATAAATAATTCAATCCCATTAAATAAAAAATTCAATTCCATCATTTTTATTATTTTTAGTGCTGTGTCAAATTGTGTGAGATGACTAACTCAAAACAAGTTGATTTTTTGTAAAAAGACTTTGATAATGAATGTTAGAAATGTCAGGCAAATTTTCTAAATCTGAAATTTCCAAAATAATGTATTTTTTTTTATTTATGTCGGGACATGGATATACTGTGCATAAGAGTCACAATATCATAATTTACTATATTATGAGAGTTTATTATGAGACCATGCAGTGAAGGCACAATTTTAAATTAATGAGTTAATTAAAATCATGATAATATTATACCATTTTAGGGTGGTTAATATTCTCCATTCATTCCCCTCCTTTGGCATGTGTGGTGTGTTGTTAATGTGAAACTAAAATAAATGAATAAAAAGTTACAAAGTGATTTGATTTATTGATAATTATGTAATGGTTGAAATTAATTATGATTAAGTAATTGAAATAATTGTGAAGTTAATTTGAATGAAAGAGTTATTACATGTTGGGAATAAAATTTACCTGTTAAGAATTTAGTTCCTAATATAGAAATAGTTTTAGTTACTAATAGATATAATTTAAAGACTAAACATAATTTTATTTAAAAAAATATATAATATTTTTAAATTTTTCTTTCTAAATTTATTGTTAAATCTTAATTTTATTTTAAATTATTTTTATATTAATAACTAAATTCAAATATTTAACTTACACTTAATTTTGCTAAATATATTTTATTAATAAATTTTAATTTAATTTAATTTTTCTTTTCGACATCAAACTTACTCTTAATTTAATTCAATTCAAATTTTAAAATTTGATGAGTTAATTAAAATTTATTTATCAATAAATAAAACAATTTTATTTATTTTAGTTGCACAATATCAATACACCATAGCACAGGTGTGAAAAAACAGAAGAGAAAGAGAGGAATGGGTAGAAAATATTAACCACCCTAAAATCATGCAATATCCTCATGATTTTATCATTAATTGAAATCTTGACTGACTACTTGGTTTCATCTAGTAAACTACACTCATTGTTTTCTTTTTACAGTTTCATTTAATCTTAAATTAAATTGTGCAATATGTCATAATTTATTCATAATAATATCATGTCTATGCATGACTTACCCATATCCAAAAATAAAATAAAAAATACAGCATTTTAAAAATTTTAAATAAAAATTACATCAATTTGAAAAATTTGTCCAACTGTCACTTTCATTCAACCCTTTTATATGAAAAAAACATGGACATGAAAAAACATTTACAATAAATTATATATAAATGTAAATAATAAATAAGTAAAAATTTCTTAATATTAAAAAATGGTGTTTAATCTTCTTGCGTTTTTTCTTTTCTAAGTGAATCTGTAAAGCCTATTGCAATCTACTCAAGAGAATTAAGCCTAAGGTAATGCTGATTGTTTGGATGAAATTTAATATGAATTATGCACAATTTTGCATAACTTTCCGATTAGAAATTAAAGTTAATTATTCTAAATAGTAAAATATAATAATCTATTTCTCAAATTTCATATTTATATAGTGTACATCTTTGTTATGTTTTAAGACCTTCAAATCAAGTTGAATTTTTAAGATTATATAGAAAAAAAGGAAGGTTCGATAGAGAAACAAATAAAAATATATGATATAGAAGAAATAAATATATGAAAATATAAAAACTATAAGGATAAAATGTATAGAGAAAATAATGATTTTATGATATTTTATTTATTATATAATGATGTATAATGCTTCCTTTGTTTTTGTTACAGCGCTGTACAATCCAAGAGATTGAGTGTCTCTTGTATACTAGAATATTCTACCAACATCTTTTTACCATATCAATATTTTTTGTGTGAATATTTTCATTTCCCCCTTTACTGTTAATTAAAATAAAAATATATATTTTGTTATATGTTATTTCCTGTTACATGTTTTCTATGTTATTATAAATCAAGTTTAATTCCGTGATTAGTATAAATATTTGTATGGTATAAAATAATGAAGAAATACTTTAAATATGGTTTTGAAAATAATTATTGTAAAGACAGGAACTTTAGTAATTCTTGAATTGATAATAATCAGTTAAAATGAAATCTAAAAATCTGGTAACCCTAATTATTTAATTTGATTGAAACGTAGTTAGAAAGGAAGTTGGATGCGTGGAGGCATTTTGAGAGCATACTTGTGGAACAAGAAGTGTTGCAAAGAGATAGAAATAGCGAAAGCACAAAGCAATTCCAAACACTTTCACCCTATCACGCAGTCCCGAGGAAACTATATCACTCTAGAGGCCCACCCACCCCTTCACACTTTCTCTCTCACAGCACCCAATTTCTTTCTCTTTCCTTTTTTTTTTTCTTTTATTCAAAAACAAGAAAAGGAATAAAAAAGCTCTGAATTTTGGATTGCCCTCTGTTCCATACAATTTCGATTGCAATGGCAAGGCCTAATCAAGAGGCGGTTGAGACTTTCGTCAGCATCACTGGCTTGCCTGAGGCAGTAGCGCTGCAAAAGCTCGAGGTATTTGCCCCTCCTTTTTTTTTTCCTTCTAATTCTGAAAGTGCTTAATAGGTTTTGATTGGGATCCGAAAGAACAAGATTTGACGAAATTTGTAATAGCTCTTTAATTGATCAAAGTTAGGGTTTTTGTGCATTGCTTGATCACTTAAGTTATTTTTTAATTATTTATCAATGTTTATTACCTTTTGCTTTGAAATTATGTAAATGGGACTCGATTTGTGTACCCATGTTTTTTCTTTTGGTTAAATTTCTTAGTTTCTATCTCTCAAATATATAGATGGATTGTCTAATACTGTTTATATTCAGTTCATGGATATCTGCTTTAATAGAGGTGCGATTTAAGTGAATGAACACACAAGATAGAGTGCATGCAAGCATTATTCTAGGAATATAGGAAATATGTGTTTTCTTTGTGATTTTCTTTTGTTTTTAACATTATGTGAAGTTAAGTACGGAGTCCCGTAAGCAGATAAACTTAAGTCTTTTAGGGGAATCTGTTTCATCACTAATGATAATGTTAGAAATCTGCTTTGTAGTAAATGCTAGTTCTTGTATACGAGCAATGAGGACCAGCTAACTATAATATGCTTGAAAGTTTGCGAATATATTATGATCAAGCACTGAGCTGATCTATTTTAGCCATTTGTCTGACCTCAGATGTTTGTTTTTTTATCAGATGCTTATACATGAGATTGAATTCTTCTTATTGCAAAAAGATTTTTTTTATGTGATCAGTTAATCTTGTGTGAATTCTTGCTTTTAAGTGCTCTACACAGATAATCTGATTGTTATTCTATAAAACTAGTATCCTAGTATCCGGTGCTAGTTTATTTGTACAGAACAAGTTATGTTTACCTAATGTAACTAAAGACTGAATACATTTTCAGTGGCTCAAATGGTTATTTGTATATATTGTCTTCATTTTGTAAACATTATTTTATGTCAGGAGCATGGTGGTAATCTCAATGAAGCAGTCAATGCACATTTTAGTGAAGGAGACAGAAACCTAACGACTGGGTATACTCTCTTTTCCATTAGTTAGCAAGTGATCATTGGAAAATATAACCATTGTACTGGTATTACTGTGTAATGTTTGCATTTTATTTCCTTATTTTTGGGAGTTTGATATTTTATTTTGTTCCTTCATGGTCAGCTCTCACAACAACTCTACTGCATTTCCTCAAGAGGATTTCATGGATATAGATGATCAACACGATTCAGACATTCACAGAATTCCGCCACTTCCAGCTTTGGCAGGAAATCTCAATCCGTTTTCTCTTCTTGATTCCACAATTGGGAGAGGTATGTTTGGTACTCCTCTTGATTCGGCAGTCCAGACACCATTTGTTACACATCCTAGAGAGGTAAGGGAGATTCCTATAGAGGTTAAGGATGGTAACCAATCCACTACTCAATCTGGTCATGTTCCATCTATTGAAGATGTCACTGGAACTGTTGATGCCCATGGTCCAGATATCCATGGGACTGTCATAATTGATGATGAAGATGATAACAATGCTCCACCTGCCCAGATTGCGCATCGAGCTGAGCAAGACAATAAGATCTTGGCTGATACTTCACTCAATAGTAGTACTAGACCTAGTGCTCCTGAATCTGAGAATTTACCAGATTATAGCAATGAGATAGAAGAAGAAATGATTCGGGCAGCCATTGAGGCTTCTAAACGGGAGGCTGAGGAAAATTACAGAAATCACAAACTTGGCAGACAAACTGTATGTGCATTTCTTGATGGATTTTCTTATGCTTTGCTAAACATGATGTCTGTGTTGGTATTTATTTTCCTCTTGGTGTAGGACTCAATTGAATCAGGATCACAGTCAAGGCAATCTTATTTGGAGGATCCTGAGCTTGCCCATGCAGTTTCATTGTCCCTGAAGGTGCCCCTCTAATTTAAATTTTCTACAATATCACCTTGAGGAATTTCACCAGGACATGATAGAGCTTTTATCTTTTTTAATATTGGAAATTTCAAACCTGGATTGCTTCTAACATGAAATGAGTTCAGACAGCTGAGCAAGAAAAAGCATTGCGTGTACAGGGAGGAGATTCTGAATCTCCACCAGCAGGGCCATCTAAGTCATCAGAGGCTGGACTAGGGGAAGTGGCATCTAATGGAAGGTACATTATCTCTTCCATTTTGCTTGCTGTGCACCTGTAGCTGTTGCACACTGCTGCATTGACTGCACTGAACTAAGCATTTTCCTTCATGGTATATTCTCTTAGATTGTCAAATTTGAAATGGGCAATTGTGGTCATTCTAGGTTGCAGGCAGGAAGCTTGTCCTTTCATGACGAAGCTGAGGATGTAGAGGAGCAGCCACTCGTTAGGAACAGGTCTAGAGATATATCTTCAGGATCCACAGGATCAGTCAAAGATGTTGAATTTGCCGAGGCTAGCACACTACCAAGCACAGCACCACAGGATACCAGTAATCCTCCTAATAGAAATTCCTTCCCCTCTGATGAGGTATAGGCTTTCACTTTTTCCTTTTCAAAAAGAATTACTGTGTCATTACTTGCCACGTCATTTCAACTTGTCATGCCTTCCAATCTTTGACTAAAATGAGATTGCAGTGGGGTGGCATATCTTCAGAGGAACATGATGAAGCAGTAATGCTTGAAGCTGCAATGTTTGGTGGAATCCCGGAAGGGACTGGATATCAGTATGCTTATGCACCACATCAGTTTATGCAAGGTAGGGGTTCTAATCCTCGTGCCCCATATCGCCCACCTTCACCATCACTGGCAGCACAGCGTCTGATAAGGGAACAGCAGGTGTGTCTTTTTTCTCAAATAGTTTGGAGTTGTTGGTTGTTAATGGTATAATTGTTGCTATTGCTGTCTGTTTTTAATACAGGATGATGAATATCTCGCATCATTACAAGCAGACAGAGAAAAAGAATTGAAGGCCATAGAAGAAGCTGAGGCTGCTCGTGAAGAGGAAAGACGGAAAGCAGAAGAATCTCGCAGGAAATTACAGGAAGAGCAGGTACTGCAATTATAACTGATTGCACTTTTTTTTCTTGCCCCTTGCTTGAATCCCTCCTACCCTGTTGTTGTTGGAGTCTAATTTTAGTCTTCACACTCACTAGAAATGACTTTTATAGCTAATTTGCTAGTGTTACCATTGATTTCCTTTATTAAGTCGTTGACACCTATCGTTTGAGGCATATTTTCCATTATTATGTCGTCTGAAGAACGGATTATCTCCATTGAATACAAAAGGGTGAATGTTAACAGAACTTAGAGACTCTTCAACTAGTATTCAAAAATAAAAATTCTGGTATAAATATCGTCAGTTAAGAACCGGTCCACACTTTGTCCCAGAAAAAAATCTGTATTTCATATATTATATACTTTTCTTGTTCTGTATCCTGGATATGTGGCCTTGGCAGATCCTAGCTATAAATTGATTCTGTCTTAGGGAAAGAAAGCAAACTTTCCCAAGTTGTGCTTACTCTACATTTTGCATAAACTGTGTCAGGAATTGGAAACACAGTTAGCGGCCAAAGAAGTTTCACTGCCACCAGAACCATCATCAGATGATGAAAACGCTGTTAACTTGATGGTAAAAATGCCAGATGGCAACCGTCGTGGACGCCGATTCCTAAGATCTAATAGGCTACAGGTGATGGTTTGTTAGAAATTATGCTGTTGCCCCCTTCCTTTTTCTGCATAAGTATACTAAACTTGCTTCCTGAAATTTTCAGTCTCTGTTCGACTTCATAGATATCGGTAGGGTGGTGAAACCAGGCAGTTACAGACTGGTGAGAAATACCATTGCCTTTTAGTGTTATTATTGATACTAATTTTTGAGGGAAATGGTTAATTTGTACTGTAGAAATTTTAATGTTGTCTTTGATGTTATTGTTGGGACAGGTGAGACCATATCCTAGGCGTGCCTTTAGTGATGGAGAAAGTGCTGCGACCCTGGCTGAGCTTGGCCTTACCAACAAGCAAGAAGCTTTGTTTTTGGAGTTAATCTGATGTCTTGGTTGCAATTTGCTACAAAACAAGCTATTTAAGTTTTTACTTTACTACAATTGAAATTACAATATGAACCACAATACACAGACGGATGTGGCATTTTAGTTTAATCTGGGTTTGTACTGTTTGGGTGATGATGCAATTTATAAATTTACAGATTTACATGAAATACAGTACTGTCAGTTTTACCTGTGCTTCCTTTTGCCGATTGTTTTGTATATTTTGGGGTAAGATTGAAATAATTAATGATTAATTAAATTGCATATGGTCGCTTATTTAAAGGCTACTCGTGCTCTATTAATCTGTTTTTAGTGGAAAAAGAAAGTCAAGCTTAAGGTTACTTGTTAAGAAATAAAAGGAATTATTATAGGAAGCATTTAATACTCAATAATAGACTTTTAAGTTTTTTTAAAGGTCTGCCCTTTAGAGGTGTCCCCATAATCTGATTTGGTTCAACTTCTAAGGAAAAATACCTATAAATAGATAGATTCATTTTGTTTTTTGTTTTTTGGCAATCTATACCAAACTAATTCGATCAAGAATTTGGTAGTTTGATTTCGTTAATAACATTTGAAAGTATTTCTCATTAACAAATAAATGGATATCAGATTCATGCTTATTAATGCAAATAATTTCTTTCAACCAATACATATTCAATCCAATAGAAAGTTGGTTTGGTTAATCTCATTTTATATCAATCAAAATATAGATTCGTTTCTTTTCACCAATATCTATATATCCAAACGAATCATAGTAGATTGTATTCTGTCCATAATTTTCGTAGCTGAACATGAACCAAACTAACAAAAGATTAGGTAGCTTGATTTGGTTAATCTCATTTTATATGTTTCAAAATATAGATTCGAAATTCACTTTTATCAGTTCAAAATATAATTTCTTTTAACCAAACGAACATTTAGTGTGAATATATATACAATGAATATAAAACTATAGCTCGTGAGTTTCAATCAATGATTTAAAATTATACCGGTCAATGAACTGATATCAATGAAATTATTTAGTATTTTAAAATATATAAAATTAAAATAAAACATAATCTATTCGGTCTTAACATTCAAAATACAAATGAAAGTTTAAATAAAATTTATCTATCATACTTGAAGTTGAAATTTAAATTTTATATATATATACACATACACATATTAATATTATTGATAATAACAAATTTATATATATAATAAGAAATAATTAATATTTTAAGTTGATTTTTAAGTTTTAAAGAAAAAAAATTTAATCTTGATTTATTAATTTTTGTCTGGACTGATTTTTAACTGGTTTGCCCGATTTGCTATTTTACCAGTCACAGGCAATTGCTTCCTGCACCCTTACATTTGCTTTCTGCACCCCATCAGAATATGTGAATAGATATTTATAACCTTCGAAAGAGATTAGGATATTCTGGAAAATGCTTTTCTAAAGAGATTAGGTTGTGGAGGTGTGAAATTTCTTATGGAAAATATTTTTCGTAAGAAGTTTTTGTATTATGAAAAACATTTTTCGTAAGAGGGTTTTGTATTATGGAAAACATTTTCTGTAAGAGGTTTTTAAATTATGGAAAATATTTTTCGTAAGAGGTTTTTGTATTATGGAAAACATTTTCCGTAAGAGAGTTTTATATTATGAAAAACATTTTCAATAAGAAGCTTTTGTATTATCAAAAACGTTTTTCTTAAGAGAGTTTTGTATTATGAAAAACGTTTTCAGCAAGAAGCTTTTGTATTATCGAAAATGTTTTCCGTAAGAGAGTTTTGTATTATGGAAAACATTTTCTGTAAAAGAGTTTTGTATTATTAAAACCTCTTACGGAAAATCTTCTCCATAAGTCACTTTTCCACTTCTATCCCCATTATGGAAATGCTTTTCCGTAAGTATTTTTCCCACCCCGCATCACTACGGAAATAGTTTTCCGTAAGACAATTTCTCATCCCGTAGCCTTCTATGAATTTTGTTTTCCATAACAAAATCCCTTCTAACCTATTTCAACAATCCTTCTTCACTCTTACAGCAGCCATTAAAGCACTCAAATATAAACATACTTACCTCAAAATGCTGCCAGACAATCTTCTCTTCCACCACCGACATCTGCCACCGCCACGTCACCGAAAAATGCACCTACAACAATTTTACTTTTTCTATTTATGGCAAGGGCAATTGTGATATATTATAAGTCTCACGGGGTGCAGGAAGCAATTGCCCCATACACAATAGGAGTATAGTTTTTGCTTGGATCAGTCAATGCAGTCGAATTATGAGAATCATGATTTTCACAACCATCACTTTTAACTAAAGGTATTTAGGGTTTAGCCAACAAAATAAAATATAGAAATAAAATCTTATTTGATTTAAATTTAATATAAAGTTTGAATCAAACTAAAACAATATTTTACAGTTTAATTTGAATCAGTTTATCTATTTTTGCCATTATAAAATTGTAGAACATTATTTAAAAAAAATTAAAACATCTTTCGTAAAGAAATGTAAAACCTTTCTTTAAAAGAAAAATATTAAATGTAGATTATATTTTTTTTTTTGGTAATTGATATATAAGGATGTTGTCTAAAGATTAGAAGTTGGGTAGTTATCTATATTTTTGTTAGTTTCTAAAGTTGTCAGAGGAAGTTTTTAGCTAGTATACATGTTAAATTCATTTGATTAATGAATTGATTGTTTTGATGTGTGGGAATTGTGATGGTTAAATTGTTTATAAATATACAGATACCAAAGATGTTAGATGTATATGTTTGAATACGTATCGAAATAATATGAAATATAAATATTGTTAATTATTGGTGGAAAGTATAAATAGTATTAAAGATATGTTTTGATACATTGAAGTATGTATTGTTTGGAAATTCTATAGTTTTATTCTTTGTTTGCTAGAATGTTCAATATTTGACTATCACCGGCAGTTGTATTTTAATATATTAGAAATTTTTAAATTTTTTATATTAAATTTCTCAAGTTAAAATTATTTTTATAATTAATATTGATTTTCACAATTTTAATATCAAGTAAAAAGTTATGGTTATTATATAATTTTAAAACAATACTTAAAAGTAAAAATAAATAATAAATTATTATATTAATGCATCAATATATTCATTTTTAATTAAACTTTATTGTCATATTAAATACTTCATATTTATAATAATAATAATAATATTAACGATAAAAATAATATAACCACATACTATTATTCCTTTAACAAATAGTTTGTTTGCAAACAAAAGTATATTTAGTTATTACTTTATTTTATTTAAATGTTAATTATTTTAAAATTATATAAATGTTAAATACTATATAGCGTTGAATATTATACAATACTTACGTTAAATTTTTTATTTTAAAATTGGATATTTTAATGTTTATTTTAGAAAATAGTATATTAAAAAATATTCATTTTACATATATTTTAATTAATAATTAAATATCTATATGTTTATGTGGAAGAGACTTCAACTTTTGTGACAATTAATCCGAATTTCAACTTTATAGTAACATCTGGATTTAATGAAATTTAATAATCTTACTTGTATTTGAGTAAGCATTAAATTACTTAAATGAATGATGATTATATATGCTTTTATCATTTATATTAATTTTCGTACTTTATCATTAATTAATAAAATTTTATTTATTATACAAGTGGTCTAAATTAACTATCACGAATATAAATTAAATAATAAATTATCAAATATTAATATATATTATATATTAGTGTAGTTTTTTTTTTCAAATCTCAAAACATTTTAGATATATAAATATTTAAATACTTTAGTAATAATGTTTAATATTATATTAGTATTTATATTTATTTTTATTTTTTAATTAGATAATTTAAAATATATTTATGAAAAAATAATAATTTAAAAATATGTTAAATGTACTTTTTTAATCCATTCATTTATCTCTATCTATCTCTCTCTCTCTCTCTCTCTCTCTCTCTCTATATATATATATATATATATATATATATATAGATTAATTAAATGATATATTTTCAACCAAATACTACATGTAAATTACAATTACATGAATCTGCATGGTTTAAAATCTAATGAAAAAGAAAGATGCAGGAGTAATTTCAGTCTTGGGCTATTAACTTATTTACACTCACTTTTGTATAAAAGAAAATTCACGTTAATTCATTTTAGAGTGTAGGTTTGAATTATGGAAAGTAACTTTCTTATAGTGATAAATTATGAGTTCTGTCCTTATTATGAAATTATTTTTGACAATTTTTATACCAAAATTAAATTTTAATATCAAATAAAAAATTTATGCTTATTATATAATTTTAAAAACTAATTCAAATTAAAAATGAAATAATAAATTATTATATTGAGGCATCAATATATTCATTTTAAATTAAACTTTATTCACATATTAAATACTGTCATATTTATAATAATAATAATAATATTTACTATAAAAATAATATAACCATATACTATTATTATCTAAAAAATAGTTTGTTTGCAAACAAAAGTATATTTAATTATTATTTTATTTTATTTAAATGTTAACTATTTTATAATTATATAAATATTAAATACTATAGCCATAACGTTAATATTATACCAATACTTACGTCAATTTTTTATTTTAAAATTGGATATTTTAATATTTATTTTAGAAAATAGTTTATTAAAAAATTATTTTACATATTTTATTTAATAATTAAATATCTATATGTTTACGTTGAAGAGGCTTCAACTTTTGTGGCAATTAATCAAAATTTCAACTTTCTAGTAACATCCGGATTTAATGAAATTTAATAATCTTACTTGTATTTGACTAACCATTAAATTACTTAAATGAATGATAATTATATATTTTTTATATTAATTTTCATACTTTATTATTAATTAATAAATTTTATTTATTATACAAATTGTCTAAATAAATTATCACGAATATAAATTAAATAATAAATTATCAAATAACAATATATTTTATATATTAGTTTACTTTATTCAAATCTCAAAACATTTTAGATATATAAACATTTAAATACAATAATAATAATAATAATGTTTAACATTATATTAATGTTATATAGTTTTTATTTTTTAATTAGATATTCTAAAATATATTTTTAGAAAAAGAATAACTTTAAAAGATGTTAAATGTATTTTTTTAACCCATCTCTCTCTCCCCCTCTCTCTGCATATAAAGATTAATTAAATGATATATTTTTAACCAAATACTAATTTAAATATAAAAATGTATAAGTTACACCAATCTGCATGGTTTAAAATCTAATGAAAAAGAAAAAGAAGAATGCGCGTTACTCTTGGACTATTAACTTATTTACCCTCACTTTTGTACAAAAAGATGGGTGGAGTGCAACATAACCTATCTTTGGAGAAAAGAAGTACAAAATAAATATAAACATTGAATCAGTAAGAAATATTAAATAAAAGATACATTAAACAGAAAAATCAAATTAATGTTAACATGATTACCATGGGATACAGATAATTATTTTTCTCACTTTCTAAACACCAAAATAACTAGAGCAGTCAAGTCATCATCAATGGTCAACAAGAGGTGGAGAATCCAATTCTGGGACCTTCTCCACCCGCGTGCCACGTGTCTCAGTCCACACCACCATGAAAATAAAATATGCTCTGCAGACTGTACTTAAAAAATGAAAAGTTGTGTTTATTAAATTTGAGACTATGATCCTTCATTAAAAAAAATACAAAACCAGATAATTTAATTAGAAAATAAAATAAAAAGTATTTGGAAAAAAGGAATTATAAGTGGCGTAATTATAAGGTGTAAAAGGTAACGGTCAAGTGAACGGATATTAGGGGACAATACGTGCAACGTGGCACGTGAAAAGTCTGAGTGGCATGAATGGTCCGTACACCAACTCCCTCTTGCCAACGGTCATATTTCACCGACATGCTTCAACGGTAATATAAGTCCGCATCTCTGCGCCATTGGATCTGCATCGGACGGCGCAGGAGCAAAGTGTTTCCCTCCCTTTCCGAAGCATGTTGTGATCATCATATTCCTTTCTTTTGCTCCCATGCTGGTAGATGAAAGCACTCGTAGGCCCAGAAGAGAAGAGGGGAACTACAACTAGCTACTATGATGGAGTGGTGAAGAGAAGAGAAGAGAAGAAGAAGTAGAAGTAGAAGAAGAAGTGTATACCACAACATGGTGGTGGAGGGAGATCGTACGTAGTTTGTGATATATAAAGCACTGGTAAAGGTTTGTGTTATCTTTTGGGTAAGTGCGAGGGGGGTGGGGGGGGTTTGTAGTAGTCTCCTCTTGTTCTTCTACTTCATTCAAGTAAATGCATGTTTAAAGTGCATTCAGAGGTTGGGTTTCTGGCTTTTGCTTCACCCGCTGCTGCAATGACGGACTTGTTCAACGTTTCCACTGCTAATATGCCTTTCACTATTTCTCAGGACTTCTTCTGCCGCCAATTCCAAGGTGTATGTTTCTGTTTCTCATCCCTTTTTTCTGAACTACAAACCACTTCACACTTCCTAATAATGTCCCTTGTTTGAAAGTTTCTGGAATCCGATGATCGCATTCATGTGCTAGCTAGGACTTTTCCTTACACTCTTCAATTCTTTCATTCTTTCCTGCATATACCTATAACTTCTCATTCTTTTGTGTTACAATTCATATAGGAACACTTGGAATTTGTAAAGATAAAATCAACCACAACAGTTTCTTAAATTCATCGGATTCCTTTGTTTTTGACTTAAAAGAATTCTTTAGAAAATTTTCACACACTCACATAGATTGTCACACTGCATTTCCTCTCTTAAGATTTTAGAGGAAAAGAATACATACATATTTTGCATAGTTGATAAAAGTTATTACTAGATAAAGAGAAAGGGAAGGGAAAGAGAAGCAGCAGCATTGGGGTTAGTGAAACAACAAGCGTTACAAAAAGCATAGACGATGTTGGCTGGGTGTTCTAGTTCGACATTGTTGTCACCGAGCCACAGATTGAGGAGCGAAGCACCAGCAGCAAAGTTTCAAGCCTGCCATTTCCAGCGACCTTCCATGAGCACGCAGAGATTGGATTTGCCATGTTCTACCTTCACTCGCAAAGACACCTCTTCACGCTCGCAGCCCCTCAGGCCAGTGGGGCTTTCCGTGGAGAAACCTATAGAAGCCAAGACCAGCACATGTTCTCTCAAGCACAACATTCGACTCCCACCTTTGGCCATCACAGCAGCAGCACCATTGGTGGAAGACTCCATCAGGGACAAGAGTTTGAAGAGGCTCGCGGAGCACGACGAGTCCTTCACCAACGTAGCCAAGAGAAAAAAGGGTATCACTGAGTTTGACAATTCTGGTGATAACTTCTGGTTTCAGCCTGGCGTTGAGGGTAATGCTTTAGGAGGGCTTAACAACACTTCACTTGCTTTCTCCTCGGAGGAAGAGAGGGTTTGTTTTGTTCCTTCTGAAGTGGTGTCTCATTCTGCACCTTTTCCCTTGAACCCTTGGCTGGAATCATGTGTAACAAAGATCACCAACTTCGGCGAGGGTAGCCACCGTCCTCGCCAACATCACAACGACCATGCAACAGAAGGGTCGGTCTCCAACGCTTCTTCAGAGAGCCAAAGCCTGAGGCTAAACGAGAACGTCTCAGAACACGAAGTGGGAAACGGTTCAGGAAATCCTTACCATCACCACGAGGTGGAGACAGGGGAAGAAGATGATAATCACGGCTTGGAACTCGTTAGCTTGCTCACTGGCTGCGTGGACGCCATTGGATCAAGAAACGTGGCTGCTATAAACCAGTTCATTTCAAAACTGGGTGATCTTGCATCCCCAAGGGGAACCCCCATAAGCCGCTTATGTGCTTATTTCACAGAAGCCTTGGCCATCAGAGTCACCAGGCTTTGGCCCCACGTTTTTCACATCACCACCAGCTCCCGAGACATGGTGGAGGATGACGAAACCGGAACTGCACTGAGGCTTCTGAACCAGATGACCCCAATTCCCAAGTTTATCCATTTCACATCAAACGAGATGCTGTTGAGAGCCTTTGAAGGAAAAGACAGGGTTCACATAATAGACTTTGACATCAAGCAAGGTCTTCAATGGCCAAGCTTGTTCCAGAGCCTAGCATCGAGAACAAACCCTCCGAGTCACGTGAGAATCACGGGGATAGGAGAGTCAAAGCAAGAGCTAAACGAAACGGGAGACAGACTCGCGGGTTTCGCGGAAGCCCTGAACCTGCCCTTCGAGTTCCACCCCGTCGTGGACAGACTCGAAGACGTGAGACTGTGGATGCTTCACGTGAAGGAGCATGAAACGGTGGCCGTGAACTGCGTTTTGCAGCTGCACAAGACGCTCTACGACGGAAGCGGAGGAGCGTTGAGGGACTTCTTGGGGCTTATCCGCAGCACCAACCCCAGCGTGGTTGTGGTGGCTGAGCAAGAAGCAGAACACAACGAGGCAAGGTTGGAAGCAAGGGTGTGCAACTCATTGAAGTATTACTCAGCATTGTTTGATTGCATCGAGGAGAGTGGGGTGGCGCAGGAGAGTGCAGTGAGGGTGAAGATAGAGGAGATGTACGGGAGGGAGATAAAGAACGTGGTGGCATGTGAAGGGAGGGAGAGGGTGGAGAGGCACGAGGGTTTCGGGAAGTGGAGGAGGATGCTGGTGGAGCAAGGAGGGTTGCGGTGTTTGGGAGTTTCTGAGAGGGAAATGAGTCAGAGCGAGTTGCTGTTGAAGATGTATGGTTGTGAGAGTTACAGTGTAAAGAAGGTGGAGAAGGAAGGAGCAACGGCGGTTACTCTTAGTTGGCTTGAGCAACCTTTGTACACTGTTTCAGCTTGGGTTCCTGTTGATGTTGCGGGTACCTCTTCCTCTTTTTCTCACCCAACTTGATTGATGATTTCTTCAGAGTCAAGCTATACAGACACACACGTAAAGGGAAGTATTCTTTGTAGGTAGGGAAATTCTCATCGTCATTATCATTGTTATTATTCTTTCATTCTTTGTTGCAGATAAGATTTCCATGTCTAGAGCATACGGTCATTTTCAGATCATTGTTTTATTCTTTATTATGTAATATGTAAGTTCAAATTCTTTAGTTCCACAGTCATTGAGATTGAAATGAAATGAATTCAGTTATTTGTGTCCCTCTGGTCTCTATGTAATTTCGTTTCCTATTTGCTATGTTTTTTCTCTGCAAGTGCACTGCTTGTTTTTTCACCACTGTTCTGATCTTCCCTTGATACTGAGAATGATTCAATTGACGCGTTAAAAATGTTAAAATTGGGACAGAAATTGACGAGTGAGGAACTGGTTTTGTAATTCAACAACAATAATAAAAATAACAATAATTTATTGAAACAAAAAAATTGAACCAATTCTTTGATGTTGGGTTGGGTCCAATTCATGGGCACACTGGTTTGTTAACTAACAAACTTAGCTATCCAATTATTTAGGTCTGTTTGTGAGGAGCTAACCACAAGTTTTTTAGTTTAAGGACATTCAAGTACAATTTTCTAATAAAAGAGTTTGAATGCAACTAATTGAAATGGTTCTCTAATAAATTATTGTTATTTTTATTATTGTTGTTGATACATCTGTAACTAATGTTAGGTAACCACAATTTTTGCTAGCATTAGTTCATTATCATCAAAATTATTGTTGTCATTTTCTCAGAGAGCTTTTAAGTAGATTCTCCCAAAACAAAACATGTCTTTGCTCTGCTTTTATCTTTTTGTTTGATCTGGGTTGTTGGCATTCGGGCTTAACTTTTTTTCTAGGCCCTGTTATTGGGTTTTCTCTCGTGAGTTTTTTTTCTTTTTGGAAAAAAAATTGAATAAAAAGAAAATTAAAGTTATTTTTGTTAACATTATATTAAATGACATTGACCTCTTTTTCTATAATTTTAAAATAGATGTTTATTCTCTTAAGTTTTTAATAAAATAATACTTACACTTTTTCAGTTTTTAAAAAACATTTATCCTTTAATGTTTATGAAATGATTTTTATCTCTCTTATCTTATTTATTTAAAAGTAATATATATTACTAAATCTAAATGAAAATAAAAAAGTAAAATAAAAATTAAATATTTATTTTGTCAAAATAACAACTTAATTGTTATATATCAACCATTTCTAAAAAATTATCCTCCCTTAACTAAAAAATTGTATTTTAGAAATTCTTATAAAATTATGTCGATTATTACTTCAATAATTTCAACATTTTTTTGTATTTTGAGATACTTGCAACACAACTTTTACTTCATTTTTCTTATATTAATAATCTTTTTTTCATGTCTTCTCTTGTCACAACGGTGATAATTGAGATATTTTCTAATTAAAGACTTTTATCCATCATAATTTTAACTCTTATCAGAGCTATGTTTTATTGATTTATCTCTCATCATTATCATTATATAAGCTTTTTCTAACTTTGCACTTTGAAGGCTTTCCACTTTACTTTTTTGTTTGAATTCTTATAATAACTTTGCCAACATTCTCAAAGTGTAAGTATTTGCCAATACTATTATTTGTTATGTCGATGATAAATTGATCATATGAATCAAGTAAATTTTGAAGTTGAAGCTTTGCATGTTCATTGTTAACTATGTTGAAATTTATTATTGAAAGTTGGACAAATAACATATTTATATGGTTGATGTGGTTTGTCATTGATATAGACACACTCATTTGAAGAGTATATAGAGTTTTCTCTTCAAAAAACCTTGTACAATTTAATGAGAGTGTGCAAAATCACCTTTATAGTAATATTTTTTGCAATGATGGACAATACTACATCTCTCATTGCTAAGTCCAAATTTGTAATAACATTTTCATTATTTTCTTTCTATATTTGATCCATGGATCTTTCTTCAATTGCATTTATAAAATCGTCTTTTTTCAAAATTTTCTTCATCTATAGTTCTCACAACGATAAGTTGCTCTTATTAAACTTCTTTGTCTCATCTTGTTATCATTACTTTAAAAAATGACTTATGCATTTTTTACTATTAATAGTAGTGTATAATAGAATAATAGTAGTAGATTATGAACTAATACATTTCCAGTAAAAATAGATGGTTCACTAATAGACACATTTATTTATGAAGTCTTTCCTTTATCAAAATTTTTCTAGGCATTATCTTTCACACTAGAACACTCTACATCCTGTAACAACAATATAATATTTTTCTAATGTAAAAAATCAAACTAATTGCAATTATAGAACATATTAATATTTATATTTTTTAGCACTCTTTCATGTAACATCCCATATTTTTCATATAATAGGAACTTTATTGCATAAAATTATATAATAAACTTGGATATAAAAATCCATACATTCATCATGTATTTCAAAATATACTTCTCCGCATAAGATTTAATAAAATATCTTTATAAAATTACAAATAAAATAAAATGAAGTTTCTCTATCACAATTCACTGGGACTCACACCAGCTATCAAATTCTCTGCTCCAGTGTAATATACACGATCATCGCAGTTTTAAAAACAAAACAAACAATACACAAAAAGAAGGGTAAGCTAGTGAGTTTTAAAAATAGTATTTTCATTAATTAAATTTCCAAATCAACAAAAAAAAAACAACAAATCAAGTTTTCGTAATTCATCTCATACATCACATCATCACTAACATATCACACATCACACTCATGAGACACCCATATGATCCGGTCTGTCCGGTTCTTTTTCACACCGTAGCGCAGTCATATAATCGTAATCCATATGATCTAGTCTAACCGACTCTTTTTCACATCGTAGCGCAGTCATATAAACTTAATCCATATGATACGGTCTGTCCGGTTCTTTTTCACACCGTAGCGCGGTCATATAAACTCAATCCATATGATCCGGTCTGACGGGTTTTTTTTAACACCGTAGCTCGGTCATATAAACTCAATCCATATGATCCGGTCTGACTGGTTCTTTTTCACACCGTAGCGCGGTCATATAAACTCAATCCATATAATCCGGTCTGACCGGTTCTTTTTCACACCGTAGCACGGTCATATGAATCCTTTAACCCATATGATCTGGTCTGACCGATTCTTTTTCACACCGTGGCACAGTCATATGAACCTCCTTCGACTCACACCACCTAGTCATCTTCATCTATGATTCCAATGACTAGTAAAGTCAGGATTGAACCTCCTTTGACTCTCACCACCTAGTCATCTTCATCTATGATTCCAATGATTAATAGAGTCAGGATGTGAACCTCCTTCGACTCTCACCACCTAGTCATCTTCATCTATGTGAATCCAATGTACTAATAGAGTCAGGATACTTCCTTAGAATCCCCAAATAATGCACATCCTAATAATCTCAACACGGGTATCTCCTTTCCTGAAGATACTATGTTTCGATGACACACCAGATCATTCACAAACATTGATACTACATAATAAAATACATAAACATTCATTCCATTCAATTCAAATTCATCCAATTCATATTTAATAAGATAAATAATTACAATATATAAAAAAAATAGTCAAACTAGCTTTTCTTACCCAAATTCACAAAACAAGTAATTATAAATATTTATTATAAACGTTCAACCTAACTTTCCTTACCCAAATTCACGAAACAAGTAATTATAATATTTATTAAAAACATTCAAACTAGCTTCCCTTACCCAAATTCACAAAACAAGTAATTATAATATTTATTAAAAACATTCAAACTAGCTTCCTTTACCCAAATTCACAAAACAAGTAATTATAATATTTATTAAAAACATTCAAACTAGCTTCCCTTACCCAAATTCACAAAACAAATAATTATAATATTTATTAAAAACATTCAAACTAGCTTCCCTTACAAAATATCCTAATTCTAAATAAATTTATATTTCAAAGGAGACAAACATTTATAAGAAAACATACAACTAACTTCTCTCACCTCTATAGAGTAGAGATACTCAAAAATCCTAAAATTATGGACAATTTAACTCTGTTCAAGAATCTGATCGGTCACTCTTGATCTACTCAACGTTAGGAATCTAGGGATGTCCTCTGATTGTCAATGTGATAATATATGATATCACAAATCTAGAGAGAAGGTAGAAAATTTTAAAGAGAAATTGTTTGAGAGATGGTGGTTTTCATAAAACTGTATATCTTCTTAAATAAAGAGAGAGAGTTTGTAATTTTTATTAGAATAAAACAGAATATCTTTTTAGAGAGGTAAAATATCTTCTTAGAGAAAAAACATCTTTTTAGAGAGAGAGAGTTTGTGGTTGTTATAAAAATAAAAAGTAAATAACTATCTTTTATTTACTTAAACAATTGTTCTGTTAAAAAAATAGGTATTATCTTATTTATCTATAAAACTAAATTCTAGATTAGTTTTTATTTTCTAACTATTTTATTTTAGCACTCTTTCGTACTATCATATTCTATATTTAGTAACATTTCTTTTCTAATATGAAAGATTAAACTAGCTTAACTAACTTCAATCACAAAACAAAGATTTGTTTAGACCACTCCTTCACACTACACATTCTATATCAAGTAACAAATTTTTTTAATGTGAAAGATCAAACTAGTTGTAATTTCAAAAATACCACACCAAAAACATTGTTCCATTAATAGTAACAAAATACTGTCAATAACCAAACTTTCATACTATTATTAGGTACCAAAATAAAAACATAAAAACTTACTACTAAAATAAAAAATAAATAAAACTGATAATAAGCGATAATATAATTTTACTAAAAGAAAAAAATTATAATATTTTTTCCTTTAATTTTCAGAGAAGAAATAAAAAAAACAAATACTAAAAGAATTTTAGAATATAAATTATATTTCTTCTTTTAACTTTTTTTCTCAAACTCTAAAACACTAGAAAAGATGGATTTGTTGTTTGGGCTGATACCAGAGAGGTATCAGTCAGATTTAAAAGGGAGGAAGGCAAAACAGAAATGAAAAGGACTACAGATATCGAAAAGAAAGGACAAATTATAGAATCCAGAAAAGGTGGCAGAGCCTCCTAGTTAGGATTTTATAATTTCAATATTGAAATGATATCAGAGAAAACAGAGATATGCAGTAGAAATGAGGGAAGCGTAATTAAATGGGATCTTAAGAAATAATCTGGGAACATGCCATGATAGAATACACTATGAGTTGCTTTGCATAACATAGTTTAGA
>Ga0209700_101921_pt1 | contig 43090 bp, 21 predicted proteins | sample SiratroredBW_FD_187528 | JGI IMG/M metagenome (GOLD analysis project Ga0209700, IMG submission 187528) | Root nodule microbial communities of legume samples collected from California, USA - Siratro red BW (SPAdes) (version 2) | ecosystem: Host-associated > Plants > Roots > Nodule | place: USA... | reverse complement strand
ATTTTTTATTATTTAATAAATAAGAAAAAAAAACAAAATGTTATAAAGAGCAAAAGGACCTCCTTTTTTTATTAAGAACACATGATTTACAAATTTCAAACTTCAAGATCCATATGAAAATTTAAACCTTACAAATCATACCTGCGTTCTTAAAAAATGATAGTCTCCTTTCCAAAAGTTTCTTGCTTCTCAGTTTTAAACTGAGTGTGGATAGTAAGACAGGAAAATCAATCTTCTCTACTTTTTCTCTCTTTTTTCTCTATTTTTAACGTGTTCTCCCTTTCTCTTCCTCCTCTCTCTTTCTTTCTTAAGTCTCTGTGCATGCTTCCTGTTTTTTTCTTCCTTCTCTTTGTTTTCTCTTTGTTCTCTCTTTTCCTCTCCAAAATCCGTGTGCTTTTTTTCCAAAAACCCCTAATCCCCTCTGTATCCGTTTCTCCTCCTTTTATTAAAGTCTCTCTCTTTTCCGTTTTTTTTGTTTTTTCTGTTATATATTTTTTTAATTATTTATTTAAAACATTAACAGATAAATCTAAACTACTCTATTTTTTATTTTATTTATTTAAGCAAAACAGTTTTTTTTATATATTTATTTTAAAACTTGCAAATCAAGTATAGAAACAGTTATTTTTATTCTTATATTTGTTTTTATTATTTTTTATTTATTATTTATTTATTAATTTTCAGATGTTGTTGTTTTAAATTAAGATGTTTTTGTTATTTTTCGTTTTTTTATTATTAATTATTTATTTTATTATATTTTTTTTGGAAAAAATCATTTTTTATTTTTATTAATGGAAAAATTCAAATTTATTATTTTTATTTTGTTTTTTTATTGTTATCATTATTTTTCAAGAAAACTTAAACTAATAAATATTTTTTATGTTATTATTCTTTTTTTTATTTTTTTATCAATATGCTTTAATTAAAATATTACCCGGACAAAATCGGGTGTTGACACAAGTAACTCCATAAAATTATATGTTCAAACCCCAGAAGACATATTAGATGAATTATCAGGTCCTATTCAGATTATTTATAGAATTTATTATAAGGTTACCAAAATAGATTATAATTATAAAGCATTAAGATCTTCACCCAAAGATGAAACCATATTAGTAGAAGCAAACCTTAGAAAATCATCAGTACAAACTCTAAAAAGATTAAGTCATGAAGAGGTAGTAAGAAGAATCCCAGAGGAATGGATATTAAAAGATATTATAGAATAACCAAAAGTATATAATACTCAAATAAGAGAAATAGTTCAAGATGGTACAAATATAAAATTAAGAATGAATAGATCGTCATCTTTAAAGATAAGAGAGCCACAAATAATTCATAAAGGCCAACCATCCAGGCATTCTGTAGATAATTCCACCATAAATTTAGATTTAAGAGGATTAGATAATATTACTCCCATAGTTAGTAAACCATTATACACAGAATCTAAAAAATCTGAATCTCCTCAATGCTCTCCCACAGCATCACAAATATTAAGTACATTAAATAGAGAAGAACCTTTCGAAATAGATAAAAATTGGATAAGAAAAGATTTTGGAGCAGAATATAATAAAGATAAAAGGATTGGTATTTTAAGACTTACTCTAAAAAAGAAACATAAGACTTTAGAATAGAATTTTATAATTACATGATTGAGAATGAGATAAATTTATATTTCTTTGATTGGTTTAAAAATTATAGTGAAGAACATAATTTAGAATATCCATTTAGTAATAAAGAAATATATCCATTAGAAAAGGTAACTAGTACATGGAAGACTATGAATAATGAAATCATAGAATTTGAATATCATGCATTACAAGCAATAAAATTACAACCTTCAACAGACTTAGAAATAGAAGCTAGTCCATATAAAGACATTAGGATAAAAGACCGACAAGTAGAAACAAAAGATATTAAAAAATTACATCACAAATTAATTATTCTAATACAGTTTTAACTATTATGACAAAACAATTAACTATAATGGAAAACTCCACGTCCTCATCATATCATAAAGAGGTTCCTAGTAGCTCAAGACTTGTAAAACCAATATATAAATTATTTAATGTCCCACAAAAAGAATTAGATGCCCTTAAACTAAAAAGTGATACAGATATGAAGATAGATGAATTAAAAAGAAAACTAGAAGAATTAAATAAAAATTCAATTAATAGATTAGAATTAAATAAAATAAAAACTTATCCAAAACTTAGAAATTATTACAATAGACCTACCCCTGCGGATGTACAATTTGAAGAAAGGGGAGAATTAGTTAAAAACTCATTTTCATGAAACAAAATAACATAATGGAATTTAGATGGCCTAAGTGAACAAGCTATATTAGATTTAACATGTCAAATGACAATGGCAACTACTGCCCATAAAACAAAAGGATGTAGTGACAAGTCTGCCGCTATATCCATAGTACAATGATTCATTGGTCAATTGAAAGGCTGGTGGGATAATTTATGCACAGAACATGATAAATTAGCAATAATTAATAGCGTCAAAACTGAAATAAATCAAGAAGATGCACTATCAACATTAATTTATTCTATAATACAAAACTTTATAGGAGATCCCAATATATTTAAAGAAAGATCAGCAAATCAATTAGCAAATTTGTATTGTCCAACCATGTCAGATTAAAGGTGGTACAAAGATACATTTTTATCAAAAGTAACTTTGAGAGAAGATGGGTTTGCTGGATTTTGGAAAGAAAGATTCCTTGCCGGCTTACCTAAATTATTTGCAGAAAAAGTTAAATTAAACCTTGAACAACATTATGGTAAACCTATACAATATGATTCCTTAACTTATGGCTAAATACATAATATAGTAATAAATACTGGAATACAAATATGTACTGACTTCAAATTACAAAATAAACTTAGAAAAGAGAGTATGATAAATAAAAAAGAACTAGGAACATTCTGTCATCAGTATGGTATGGAACCTATTAGAGCACCTAGTGCTAAGAAAAAGAAAATCATTAAGAAACAAAATAAAATAGAAAAGAGAATATATAGTAAACCATATACTAAAAAATATAATAAAGCACCGTAAGAAGTAAACCACATAGAAATCCAAATATAAAAAACTCAAGAAAAAAGATAATGTTTGTTGGAAGTGTGGTAGACCAAGTCATTATGCAAATAGTTGTAAAGTAGCTAAGAAAATAAATCAGATAGAAGATAAAGAATTAAAGAAAAATTTATTAAATATTCTCATAAATTCATATTCAGAAGAAATTGATAATACATCAGAGGAAGAAGAGAGTGAAATAGAAGTAGAGCAAATAGAATCAGATAATAGTACTGAATATTCAAAAGAAAGTGAAGAAGATTATTGTTTAGGTCTAGGATTATGTAGCTGTGAAAACTGTATCAGTGATAAAAATATAAATATGTTAAATAAAGATCAGACAAACACCTTAATATCTATCATAGTTAAATTAGAAGACTCACCATTAAAAGATGAATTTTTATCACAATTAAATCATTTGATTATAAAAAGTGAGGAAGTACGAGAACAGATAGAACCCATAAATATGAAAGATATTTATAAAAGATTTAAAGTTCCTAATCAAAATATAACTATAAAAGATTTACAAGAAGAGATAAAAAATCTTAAACAGGAAATACAATTATTAAAAGAAAATGATATTTCATTAGAATATAGATTATTAGAATTAGAAGGAAAAGATATGATAAGAAATCAAAGCAAGGTAGAGTTGGAAACAAAAACTTCTAATTATGAGGCAGAAACATCAAATAACAATTATATAAATTTATTAAGTTTGATCACTACCCATAAATGGCATACTGAGATACAGCTATTAATTAAAGGAGAAATGTTTAATACTATAGCATTAATAGATTCAGGAGCAGATGTAAATTGTATACAAGACGCATAAATACCAACTCAATATTATGAAAAGACATGAGAGAAAGTAACTAGTGCAAATGGTTCTAAAATGAATATTCAATATAAGCTTTCTAGTGCAAAAATTTCTAAAGGTAAAATATGTTATAATACCTCCTTTGTATTAATAAAGAACATGAATGCTTGCATGATATTAGGAACTCCATTCTTAACATTATTATATCCTTTTCAGGTTACTAAAAAAGGACTAATAACAAATACCATGGGTAAAGAAATATGTTTTGAATTCATAAAACCTCCTAAAACTAGAGAATTAAATTTATTAAAAGAATCTTCAATATTACATATAGAAGGTAAAAGAAAACAAATTAATTTATTAAACAAAGAAATAAGATTTAAAAGAGTAGAAGAACAACTTAAAAACCATAATATTCAAACCATCATAAAAGAATATGAAGAAAAAATAGAAAAAGAAATTTGTGAAATAAATCCTACTGCTTTCTGGCATAGGAAAAAATATATTTTTGCATTATCTTACATAGATAATTTTGATGAAAAACAAATCCCTACTAAAGTCAGACCCATACAGATGAATCAAGAATATTTAGAATATTGTAAAAAAGAAATACAGGAATATTTAGACAAAGGATTAATAACACTATCAAAGTCACCCTGGAGTTGTTCGGGATTTTATGTTATGAAAGCTTCCGAAATGGAAAGAGGAGCTCCGAGGTTAGTTATAAATTATAAACCTTTAAATAAAGTATTAAAATGGATTAGATACCCATTACCTAATAAAATTGATTTAATAAAAAGAATTCATGATGCCACAATATTCTCAAAATTTGATATGAAATCAGGATATTATCAAATATCAGTAAAAGAAGAAGATAAATATAAAACTGCTTTTGTAGTACCCTTTGAACATTACGAATGGAATGTAATGCCCTAAGGACTAAAAAATGCTCTTAATGAGTTTCAAAACATTATGAATGATATATTTTATCCACATATGAAGTTCTCTATTGTATATTTGGATAATGTATTAATATTTTCAAAAAACATAAATGAACATAGACAATATTTAGATGAATTTATAAAAATAATAAAAGAAAATGGATTAGTTGTATCAACAAAAAAGATAAAAACATTTCAAACAAAAATAAGATTTTTAGGATATGAAATATATCAAGGAACTATAAAATTGTTCCCTTGGCTATCGTCCTTGATGGTTATCTTCTATAAATGGATAAAACTTATTTTTCTTAGCAATTTTAAACCTAGCTTCGACTAGACCAAGCACTTATTCTTCTGTGATCAACTTCACACAATTATAACTAACGACTAAACTGAAGAGTATAAAAATTAGGCTCACTTGATTTTGACAGCTTTTAGCATCGTCTCATCTTTCTACATGATACACAATATCAACCAGGACCATAGTTGACTCTTAAAGTTAAAGAATTAAAGAACCGAATAGATGTATACACACTAGCACTACAAAAAGGCTGCATCCCAATTCCTAATACAAAGATCATTAGAATTTGCAGATAAATTTCCAAATGAAATTAAAGAAAAGCAACAATTACAAAGATTTTTAGGATGTGTTAATTATATAGCAGACTTTATTCTAAACATTAGAATTATTTGTGCACCATTATATTCAAGACTTAAAAAGAATCCACCACCATGGAATGAAAACATAACCTCAGCCATAAAACAAATTAAAACCTTAGTAAAGAAATTGTCATGTTTAGGTATTCCATACCCTTCAACCTTCCTAATAGTCAAGATCGACGCTTCAGAATTAGGATATGGGGGAATTTTAAAACAAAAGATTTCTCATAATTCAAAAGACAAATTGTCAGATATCATTTTGGAATCTGGGATGCATCACAACAAAAGTATTCTACCATTAAAAAATAAATTCTTTCAATAGTTTTATGTTTACAAAAGTTTCAAGATGATTTATTCAATAAAATGTGTTTAATAAAAACTGATTGTAAAGCTGCACCCAGTGTTTTGACAAAAGATGTTCAAAACTTGGTTTCAAAGCATATTTTTGCCAGATGGCAAGCATTATTATCATGTTTTGATTTTGATATAGAACATATAAAAGGAGAAAAAAATTAACTTCCAGATTTTTTAACAAGAGAATTTTTACAGGCATCATCATGAGTGGTAAAACAGTGTCAAAAGATCATTATGGTCCCCTACTGGGATCAAATAAAGCTCTGACTTCCATAAATACTAGTAAAAGTCATCATGATGCATCTTCATAATTATTAAGGCCTCAAGTACCTCATAAACATTCAACAATTGTCGATGTTGTGAAGAATCCCAATCCATCAGCTTTCACAAATAGATATACCCCATTACAATACCAATATCCTTATAGGGCCAAAAGACTTTACAGCCAATACTTCTAAATTAGCCACTCTCCATAATCCTTCAACCATAAATCCTCAAACCACTTCAGCCACCATAGAAAACTACATAAATAAGCCAGAAATATTACCCATCATTACTTTAGAAAAAGAATAGATAAAAGAGACCCCCACTAAAACTGTCGAAGCCATATTTCCTCCAGAGTTCCATTATCCACCCATAGACACTACCAAGGCTCGTACCTTTTATGAGTTCATATTAGTTGGTACAGATTCCGCTGAAATATCACATACCGAATTAGTGACTAATTTTGTAACCAAAATCAGTGACTAAATGTGTGACCGAATTAGTAATCGAAATTAGTAACCGAATCAAAGACTGAAATCAGTGACTGAATTTGTGACCGAATCAGTGACAAATTTTTTTGGGTCACTGATACGGTCACTCATGATTGAATTTTTCAGTCACTAATTTCGGTCATTATTCAAAAAATTTCAAATAGTGTGAGAAACATTAAATATGCTTCATATAACATTATTTTCTTTTCTCTTCTTTACACAACATCCTTGATAATTAGCAATACTCATCTCCTTAGGTGCATAGCCTTATGCACTAAAATGTGGTATGAAGCTAACATTTTTCTTGTAATGCAAGCACATATGAGTAGATCCTACAAGATATTAAAGATCCTCTTCACTGTCTTTAAGTGAAACTCGCTAGGATTTGACTAAAATCTTGCGCATAGACAAATGCTATGTATAATATTTGGTCTTTTGGCCATAAGATAGAAAACTGATCCAATCATATTTCTATATATCATCTCATTTACTTTCTTACCATTTTTATTTGTACTAAATGCTTCAAATGTATGTATTGGGGTTTTCATTGGCTTTGTGTATACCATGTTAATCTATTTCAAATATTTTTTGATATAATTTTGTTGATGTACATTGACATCCTTTTCTCTTGCTTGATATGGAGACCAGACAACAACTTAAACAAGTCCATCATAGTCATCTTGAATTTTCCAAGCATTAGCTTAGAGAAAATTCTCACAAAAGGGATTCAGTTTGATGGTTTGTAAACACAAATATCATCACTATGCGGAGATACAAAATGAGCGGAAGGGATAACAACAAAAGAAATCCAACTAGGATGTTTCTCTCTTACCTAAGCCTACTGCGAAGCTAACAACATAATTTTGTGATCAAAGTGACAAGGTTTGGCTGGTTGAATGATCCATGTAGAATTTTCTGATACCTAAAAGTTGCAGTTCTGTTAAATATACATAGAGTTTTTTAGCAGGTGAAAACATCAACCTGCAGAATTTTCAGCAAGCTTTACTGTAGAGGAGCTGAGGAAAGCAGATGTTGTGGAGTTGGGACAAAGAACTTGTAAAGCCAAGATTAGGTTGCTACCACCAACATTACCAGACACCAGTCAAGACACCAGTCAAGACACCAGTCAAGAACTAGTCAAGTATGCTGGAGGTACAAAACAGATACAGAGCATATACTACAAGGAACTAATTATTCAAGACGCTCGGCAGTAACATACACACATACGAGGGGAGCTATGCAGGAACATCTAAATATCTAGTATATATGATGTTTGAGATGTGTACTAGGCTTTTCGGTTGCTTAAGCTGGTTGTTGTGATGAAGTATTAATAATGGATAATGGATTTGATGAATGGGGAGTAATATATATAAATATAAGGAAGTATAACCATAATTTTATTAATTTTTCTCATGTCATACCATTTAAATCAAGTATTTTTAATTTTATTTTTTTTTTAGATTTTACTATGGTGAAACGACTGAAAATTTAATTTATTTTTAATCCATTTTTGTTTTTTTAAATTTATTTCTCTTCAATTTTTATTTTCTTTATTTCTTTTCACACTATCAAGCAAAACCCTCAATATTTATTACCTATACTTTGAGTACGAATAAAGCGAAGTAATTCCATCCATCATTGCTTAAAAAAGACTCCATTAGTTACGAATGACCATTTTTATTTTGCAAAATGCTAAATTCGAAGTGAAATTTAAGAAAATAAATTACTGCAAACTCATTATTATGTTTAGAATCTGCAATTTTCCTGCTATTAACCAAAACTTTAAATATTAAATAAAAGACCGTAGAAACGGGAAATAGGCAAGCAAATGTCATTTCTTTCCTTTAGGTGTCTGTACAACTTTTTACTTCATTATTCATACCTTAATTTTACATAACTTTTGCTAGTCTAAATCCAACATAAAGGATAAATTAAGAATCACTGATGTTGAGAAAGACAAAAGAGAGAAGGAAGGAAAGGAAGGGTATTGATTGCTGTACATTTTAGATGGAATGGTTATTTTAAGAGGATAACTCGTTTTATAAAAAAATAAAATATTTTATGACAAAATATTTTTGATAATGAATTTTGAAATAAATTGAGATTTTAAAATTTCATTGCAGTAATTGGATTATTTTAAATTAAAAAATTTTATATTCAATCTAAGAAAAAGAATTTAAACTTTTTATATTCTCAAATTCATAATTTGGTCTTTGTAGTTTTGGTTAACCTAATCTAAGCTGATTCGATTTGACCTAAATTTGGGTAGATTCAACTCAACCTCACATGAGACTAACCCAACTTAGCTTGATACAACTTAGCTTGATATGGTCCAGGATCGAAGTCTCGACTCAACACGGATCTAATTCAACTTGGCAAAATCTGACTTGATTTGTCTCTGTCCTACCTGGGCCCAACCTAACTTAGACCCAACACAAGTTGGACTCAATTGAACTTGACTTGACATGGGCTTAGCCTTACTCGACTGAACATGGTCCCGACCCAACTCAACTTGACTTGGACCTAGATGGACTTAGCTTGACCTAGGCTCGGGGTAACTCGACTCAACTAAATGCAGGCTTACACTGACTTGTCTGGACCTACTTAGCTCAACCTTGGCTCAGACTTTGCTTGACTTGGTTTTGATCAGCTAAGCCTAACCTGGTCTTGATCATATTAAGACCAACTTGGATCTAGCCTAACTCAACTGGATATGGGTCGACCTCAATTGAAATGAACATGAACTTACCCCCGACTCAACTAAATGTGGGCTTGGTCTAACTCAACTTGACCTAGACTTGGGCTGACTTAGATCAACTTGGGTCCGGGCTGACTTGGCTCGATTTGGGCTCAACTAACTTGGCTTAACTAACTTGACTCAACCTAGGTTTCGACCAACTCGACTTGACCTAGGCTTGGGTTAACTCGACTCGACCTAGACGTAAATCAACTTGGATTGACTTAGACTCGGGTCGACTTGGTTTGACTTTGACCAAGACTGACTTAGTCCAACCTTGCATGAGTCTGACTCAATGCTATCTTACATGGGTCTAACCTAATCTAACATTTAACATTTCATAACTTAAAAATAATCTTATTTAACATAAATTGAGAAAAAGTTTTTCCATATAGAATGAAAAAATATTGAAGAACTTCGACAAAAAGCCAACACCAATCATTATTTATTACAAAAACTTATCAATATTGATATTTTTAAATTTTTAATAATTATTTGATATTTAAATAATTTTTTTCATTTAGTGATAATTGAAATAGTTTAACCCAAATAAAAAAAACAAAAATTCACTAAATTTAAATTGTTTTATCCAAATAAAACATTTGAAAAATAAATAATTAAAACGAGATGGATTCAAAATTCAATATATTTGAATATCTTACAAACTGTGAAATTAAGTATCCGAACACAAGATAAAGAAAATCGTATAAAAGTAATATAAGAAAATTACGAAAGTAATATTACTATATATATGTTCTCAGTTCGAGTTACATCTCTTCCATTTTCAGCATAGTTGATCATGAAGTGCTCTACGAACATAAATAACTACTCTATTGGATAATTACACTACAATTTCTAATAATACACAACTAGCATTAGTAACCAAATAAGAAGACAAAATCCAGCGTAAATAATTCAAAAGGGGCAGATACATATAATGATCTGCATAAGAAGAGTGCACAAATACTTCAAAAGATAAAAGCAGCACATAAGTTTACTTCCAATATCCTTTGCTGGTGCTTAAATATATAGATGGACACTAAGAACAACGAAGAACAACATGAGTAGCAAACCATAAATTACAGTGTGCACAAACATGGATGCAACAGTGGTCTTCATGTTCATAAACTCAAAGGGTGCATTCTTCCCCGGCAACTGAAAGATCATTCCTGGGGACAGGAGCCAAAATAGTGCTGCAGCTATGAGGGGAGGAGCCCAATCGTTCATTGCAGACTTCAATGGATCGCTGGCAAAGCTTGAAAGAAATAAGAGCAAGTAGAAGAATAGATGCTAGAGAAAGATCAAAAGCACTAAACTAATGTTGCGTTCTATCCCTCAAAGGGAATTGGAATTGGAATCCTATAAAGTTTGGCATAAAAATAATCAATCATTCATTCACTTTAACATGTGTATTCTGGCCTCCTTTTTATCCGGGCCTCTTTGTGGCTTTTTCTGGATAAGAAAGGCATCGTTTTCTTTGGTGGTCAACAATCCCACGAGGCTTTTCTAGAGAATAGTTGCTATAGAATATAAAAAATAAATAATAAAAATGGGGCTTCATTTGTATTGAATTGCGATATACAGAGGTAGTAAAGTGAGGATGATGATAAAACATATCATTGTCCATTAAGTGCCCAATGACAAGCCTGGTTTCTTTATTGTCCCCTCTTTATGCCATTATTCATGGGAGTTGGACAAAAGATTAAAAGAAACATGAAAGAAAAAGAAGCTACAAAAGCATAATACCAATCAGCCAAACACACATAAGAAAACACACTATGTGCTAAATGGAGCTTTTTTTTAAAAAATAACTTTTTTAAACTTTGGCATTTATGCTCTTTTTATTCTTTAGTTTTGCTTGTGAGGTAGCAGGTGGGAGTGCTCATACATAAACGCATAATTGAAATCAATAATAAATTCACTATTTTAATTAGGATTTATATAATTAGATTTATTTGGTCTTTATATACATTTTTTGTTAATTTTATATTTTTAATTGAAATAGACGGTCTAACAGTTACACATAGTAGATAGTCTGACTAAATAGTCTAGTGATTATATGGAGTAAAGGTCTAACAAATCATTTGTCAAGACTCAATCGAAAAAAGCACATCGACAACATAAAGGTGAAATGAAAACGAGGGTGTAGAAAGAGTTTGATGTATTTAATGTAAATTAGATGGTCTAATATCCTGTTTGAAGAAAACGCTTATCATTGTGAGTGAGTTTGATTAGGAAAAAGTCCAAGTTACTTTTTTTGAATCAAAACAGAAAACAAAATTTGAGTGAACAAATTAGAGAATAAAATCTACAATATCTCAAACAAATTTGAAAGCAAATCATCTACAAGGATACGAAAAAACTGAGTTCACGATAAATTTGGAAACAAAATCCTGAGAATTCTAGAAAGATGGAAACTAAGGTTATGTGAACAATATCTGAAACAAAATATGATTCTGAGATCCTTGAGGGAAATAAAAATATAAAAAAGATACAAGCTTCAAAGGAAAGGAGAAAATTTTCACAACTGACATTCGAAAAATAGAGAATAACAAAGCATCTTTATTTTCTTATTTTCTTCATTATAATTCTTTCATTTTGCCTTATATGGAATATTAAACTACTTCAATTGATTTTCTTTTAATTTCCTAATGAATTTTAAGGTTTTTGTTTAATAAAGTTTTGTTCTTAAATTTTTTGTATCAGATTGTACTTATTGTTGATCTGTTTGAATTCTAGTTTAAGTTAAGGAATTGTTGCTTGTTGAGAATTATTTTTTTTTCTTTACTTAGAGTTCTTGGTTATCTCATTTAGTTCTAATCAATCTCTTGTACGCTTAGTTAGTCAAGAGAGGTAGAAGATAAACATCTTATTGAGTAGACGCTTGAAGACTAATTAAGATACTAAATACATCACTATGTGCTTATTTTACTCATGATTATTTTTAATTTGATTACGCTTGTTTAATTAAGTTGCACTTTATGAGAGACTTAGAGAATAATAATTAAGACAACCAATGAAGAATGCACTGTTAAATGAACTAGAAAGTCAACCTATTTCTTGATTGTTTTACATTGTTTACCTGTGTTTTTACACAACAATCTTCAAACCCCTTTTACTTTACTACTATTACTAACTTTTATTGCTTGTAGATAAGTTTCTAATATTGATTTATATTGGATTTGTTGAGAGACAATTTAGGGTTAACTTTCCCTTATCTATATTATCATCATTTTGGTATTAGACGATTTAATACTAAGTTAGATGATCTAAACTGAAAACACAATTAATTTGATTGTGAAAAGGACAACTATCAATAAACACTAACAAAGAGAGGGTTTATTACAAATTATATAAAACAGAATAAGCTTAATTTTGGAACATCAATTCGAAATTATTTTAAATGTCATTTTTAAAATAATTATCATAAAATTTATTATAATGAGTGATAAAATACCAGTGTAAAAGTCATTATCATTATATTTTAATTAAATTACATTTGTACAATACATTTACATTAATAATATAATTTTTTTTGTATATTGTCATTTATTTGGTTTAATATACAAATATTATATGATAGTTTATTATACTTATTCATATTTTACATATTTGGGTTTGAAGTATACTTAATTATTACATGGATTTGAAATGCATTTTAATTATTATTAGTAATTTAGTGTCTAATGATGTTATTGGTTGAGTAGCAAACTTAGAATTGAAAAATGGTATTCAAGTATTTATCAATATAATAGTTAAAGGATTTACAACAATGAAAGTTCAAATTCAACTAGGAAGCGACACTTTTAAAGCATAAATACAACGATTCAACAGAACAATCTTAGGCAAATTTCTTAAAGTGGTGTAATTTTTTTTTTGAAATTCCTGAAATGGTGCATTTTTTTTATTTATTTCCGGATATAGGTAAATCGTGCATATGAGACACCATATCATTGTGAAGAAATCATGACCCTATTCCACGATTTAATATAAGATTAAATGAAATCGTGAAAAGAGGACAAGATCTTAAGTTACTAGATGAAATTGTGCAGCTAATATTTTAGTTAATGAGTTAATTAATATTCTCCACCCATTCCTCTTCTATTGTTTTGTCTGGCACTATACTGTGATCTATTGCTAATGTGCAACTAAAATAAATGCAAATGCAAATTTAATTTGAATAGAAGAGTGATTACTGAGAAGAAAAGTTACATACTATGAATTTAGTTCTTAAAAATTATATAATATTTTCAAATTTTTTATTCTAAATTTATTGCTAAATCTTAATTTTATTTTAGATTATTTTTATATTAGTAACTAAATTCAAATATTAAACTTAAACTTAATTTTGCTAAATATATTTTATTACTAAATTTTAATTTAATTTAATTTTTCTTTTCAAAATCAAACTTACTTTTAATTTAGTTCAATATATAAATCCCATACTAATATCATTTTTTATTTTAATTTAAACAATAATCTCCTCAACCATTATTGTTTAATTTCAAATTAACTTAACCTTTGTTTTAATTTAATTTCAACCATTTTTATCAATAAATAAAATCACTTTTGTAACTATGCATTTATTTTAGTTGCACATTAGCAATACATCACACAGTGCCAAACAAAATATAGAAGAGGAATGGGTGGAGAATATTAACCATCTTAAGATTTTACAGTATTCTCTCAGGATATTAATTAAATCATTAATTGAAATTTTGGCTACATGATTTCATCTAGTAAACTAAAATTGTGTTTTCTTTTCATGATTTCATTTAATCTTAAATTAAATCGTGGAATAGGGCCACGATTTCTTCACAATGATACGCACCATATACCCATATCCGAAAATAAATAAAAAATGTACTATTTTGATAAAAATTACACTAGTTTGGGATATTTGCCACAATCTAATCATTGTCATAATTATCGTAGCTAACTAATAAGTAAGAAAATCGTTGCTAAATAAAGGTCAACTAACATATTATATAACATATTATATTGATTGACCTTTCTAGAATTAGATATCTTTAGCCTGTTAATTAAGTCTTATCCAACATGTTTGAGTTCGTTGGAAAAATAGTTTTTAATCATTGTTAAAACGACTTACTAATCACATTTGGTACCACTAAAACACATTAGACTATGATGCTCCAAATACATTCTTGTAGATGCAGACACAATTACAATAAATACCATGTTCTTATTTAACGAAGAAAACTTAATGAAACTGGCACAATCATCTCTACACCTCACACACACACACACACCGATAAAGTTTCTAAGAGAGAATAAAACTATTATAACTGTAAAGTTTATCCCAAAATAGCAAGAGACTGAAATGTTCAGAGTTTGAAGATAACTTCCTATTCTTTAAAAAAAAATCAGGTAGCAATAGTTTAACCTAAACAAAATCTTTGGAGCTCTTTAATGTCCAATGTATAGAAGAAAATTTATCAGTAAAATAGTGCAATAATGTCAAGTTTGTGCCACAAGCATAAATTTTGGCAAAATATAGGCCAATCTGGATTCGTCAGCCGAATTCAAAGGTCAGTCGACTTTCCATGGTCTAATTTCACAAACTTCTAATTGGGACAACAACCTATTCAATACACTCAAGTGAGATGAACACTAAGTGACACATTCCGACAATAAATTAAAGATGTACTCACTAGGAAGGTTGACTTGTTTGCTTCGAGTGCATCAAATGTACTAGATATTGATATGAAATTCATGTGTCAAACTCGTTATACTCCCTTAAGCCAATCCAATGGTCTAAAGAAAAAGTTTATCAAGTTGAGTACACATCTTTGACCAAATTAATAAGTCAGATAACAATTTTGACTAAATTATTAAGTTAAAGTTTTATCAAGTCAAATAAATATTTTAAGCTATATTATTAAGCTTAGAATAACATAGTTAAGCTTAAATAAAATATTTATCATTCATACATTTGTTAATGGTGCAAGGCCTAAAAGGAAGTCGCCTAATTCATAGTTCATTGTCAACAACGTATTTTATCAAACTAAAGCTTCCAAGATCAAGGTTGAGGTTAAAAAAAAAGATTGCTCCATTGTCTTCTTGAAGTCCTTGATACGCGCCGCCGAACGCGCCCCAAATTATACTAAAAAGTTAAATTTGGGGAAAAGAGATAAATTGTATTTAATTATCTACTGTCTGCTATTATGTATCTTGGCTCTACTAAGAGAGTTGTATTTAAAGAAAAAAATAAAACTTGAAATGACTAAATAACCCTCCATAAAAAAGTATGCTCAAAATATCCAGGTGTTGCCTTGTTGTCGAGCCTTTGTGTATCAACTTCAAATCCAATTTTAACCACTTTTCATTTGAATTTTCTTTTAGCACTTGAATAAAATTTGTAGATCTTTAAGTTAGTTGCAAAACGAAACAAGAATCAAGTAAATCCGAGTTTTGTGAAAAAAGTTATGGATAAAATAAGAAACACACTCAAATCTGCTAAAATTTTAAAAATTGTGTCAAACTAATAACAAACTTTTAACTGAAACCTAGTTAGCCCAATTACAGCAAAATGGTGTAAAATTTTAATAATTATCAATTGATTTATCTTTATTGTTATCATTATACAATCGAAAAGTGATAAAATAAATATCTCATAACCATTTATACTTGATGCAACCAACTTTTAGCTTGATCTTAAATGTCACCTTGGCATTATATGTTTCCTTCAACCCCAAGCTTTATATGGGAATATACAAAACACATTTGAGAGCGTGTTGTGTGGCTTCCTAGGTTTTATGAGCAAGCTACTATTATCCAACACTTCGAAAGTGTGGTAACCAAGGTCACGATTGGACAACAAAAATAGTTCAAAAAGACAATTGAGTTACCACTATAGTTTATTAATGGAAACTACAAAAAAAATCTTTAAAAAGAGATATGACTTTTGAAACCAAATTTGGGTTCAAGAGTCCATTACATGTAAGAAAGACAGAAAGACATTAGTTCCTACAATATCTGTCCTAAGTTACCTTTAATTAAATGTGCAGAATTAATGTAATTTTTTAAAATATTTTTTTAATAAAATCAAACAAAAATATATGGTAAAAAATACTTTAATTGCTAGAAGCAAGGAAGTATTTAAGAAATTATTTATTTGTGTCTGACAATATGTGTTTCCATTTACAATAGAAAATCAAATTTATGTAGTTCCTTGTAAAAAAAATTATGAGCATTGGTATTTAAAGTTTCAATAATTTTTAAAATTTTAATGATGTTTTATATTTTTATAATTCACATTGATCAGAGTATTAGATAATACGAGATATTGTAAACTATACTTGATATACTTACAAATCATAAAACAGACAAAGATAGTGCAAACTATACACTGATATGGTAGATTTTCATGTGAATTTTATTTAGAAGAAAATATTTTAAAAAATGAATTTTGTTATATCTAAATTCTTTTAAAAAATTTATTAAAAATAAGAAATAACATAAAAAAAAGGATTGAATTGTGTTTTTAAAAATCTCAAATTTTTTGTTGGTATCATTTGCAAAAGTACTATCATGCGTTACAAAGATGAATACACTAACAATAATAAAAAAAAAAATATTCATAATGTTAGGTTTAACGTTTGCTTCCTTCTTTAAAAGCCAACTCTATGTAGCTTCGACCCTAATTCATCATTAATTTTTAAATTGATTAGTTTAAAGCTAGTCAATTCGATGCTAAATTGAATCAATTTTAAAAATGAAAATGTAATAGTGTCGGTTAAGTTGATGTTATAAAATTTATTTTTAATATTAATTTAATCTGTGTTGATTTAATAAAATTCTTACAAGGATTCTACCTTCAAAAATAAAATACAAATAAAAGAATAAAATAATTGTAATTGATGAAGGAGATAAATATGGAAAAAGGAGATGGATATGAATGAAAATAAAAATAAAGAAATAAGTGTGAATGAAAGATATCTGTATAGACGAAGGAGATAAGTATGAGTGAAGATAAATGTGGATGAAAGAGATGAAAATGAAAAGATTTACATAGAAATTAAAAAAAAAATTGTTAATAAGAAGATTTATCATCTTTAAATATAAATTTTTAGATTAAAAGAAATCTATGATTTTTATTTCTTATCACAAAGACACACATATTTATAACCTAAACCTATAAGTCGATAATAACTTAATTAAATATTAAAATATATTTAATATTATTAAAGTAAACTAAGCCGACTCTAATATTTTTTAATAATTATCATTAAAACTTATTTAATATTATTATTAGACTCCAATATCTTGTTTTTAAAATATATTTAACATTAGAGTCAATTAAGTCTATTTTAATATTTTTTCTTATATTTTTATTATTAAAATTTATTTAATATTATTAGAAGCAACTCTAATATATTTTTTAATATATATTTAAAATTATTAGAGTGGGTTAAATCAATTCTAATATTTTCTTCAACATATTTATAATTATAAAATAAATAATTTTAAAAGTCATTAAAGTTTTTAATAATTGTACGTATTATTAGAAAAATATAAATATTATATGTTGCATTAGAGTTAGTTTAACCATTCTAATAGTGTTGTTTATTGATTGAAGCTAAATTTTAAAAGGTATTTTTCCATCTTCTTGCAGTGTTATTTAAGTATTTGAGTAAATAAATATATTTTTTTTAGTTATTTTTACCTTCATTTTAAGGGTTTAAAAACCTATAAATATATAATAATGTTATAGAAAGTGTTCACTTAACTTTTTCTACTCAATATTTTAATATATTTAATATTTTATAAAAATATTATTAACTTAAATATCAAAAAATTATTTCACAAATCGATGGATCATCAACTTTCAGCAAACAACTTACTTCTCATCTTTCAAAAGAAATCCATTCATTCAATTTTTCAAATACATTACTTTTTTTTATCCTAAAAGTTTGATATTTCTGGGATAAGAACACAAAAAATATATTTTTTAATATTTTCTTGTTATTAAAGAAATTATTTTTAAGACATATTTAATATTCTTAAAGTTAACATGATTGAATTTAATATTTTTTAATATTAAAATATATTTAATATTATTAAAATCGTCTAAATTGAGTCTAATATTTTTTTAAACAATTTTTTTAGTTACTAAAATTTATAATAGTTTTAAATATTGTATATTATTAAAAAAAGTAATAAATGTTTTGTATCGTATTGATGACTGTAATAATATATATTAAATTTTACAAATTATCTTCACTTTCTTGTAATGTTATTTAAGTATTTAAGAAACTAAATACATTTCTTTTATTATTTTTACTTTTATTTTAGAGTTCCAAAACCCTAGATACAATGTCATAGAAAGTGTTGACTCAACTTTTTTTTTTCACTCAATAATATATTAATAAACTTTTATATTTTTATAAAATTCTTACTAATTTAAATTCTTATCTTTCAAAGAAATCTACTCAGTTCCTCAAATTCATTATTTTTTCTACCTTAAAAGTTCAACATTCTTTTTTGCGATAAGAATACCAAGTAAATAGGAAATAGCATAAACTTTTTATTTTGGTTTTTGCATAATTCACTTTATTTTCAATCGGTTTTTGTAAACATTTACATTAAAGTAGAAAAATAAAAGAAAAGGTTATTCTCAATGTTTTCCTATACAAATCATTCTAAACGGAAAAGAAATTAAAAACAAATGGATACTTTTGTAATTTTAAAGTTGAAAAATAAATGAAAAAAATACGTCCTCAAAAGTGAACAATCTCAACACTAACAGAAATAGGTAGAGAAACAAATTTGAAGTCTAGATCGGAAAAGAAACTTCAAGATGATTTTCAATTGCAACCCATTGCACAGTGACATCCAAATGGGCATGAAATAACCTATTGCTTGTCTGCCACATTTTGCAAGCACAAAGGGACTTTCCTATAGAATCTTCGGCACCAAAGACGGAGTACGCAGTGATATCGTTTTTGGTGAATTAAACTACGGGAATTTCATTTGTTCCCTTTAGGAGTTGCTTGTTTCTAATTACAGAATAAAAAATTTATTTTAATTTATAATATTATATTAAAAATTTCAAAAATAACAATTTATTATAAAGTAATTTTCATTATAAAAATCAAATTTCAATAAAATATATTAACATGACATAAAATTATAAATTTATATTTAAAAAATTCAGAATCATAAAAGTAAAATAATATATTTTTTTCTTCAAAATATATTTGTCTATTAATCATCATCTAAAATATCAATTAGTATAAATTTTATAAAGTTTGGAATAAAAATTGTAAAAATATCAAAAGTCATTGATATAATAAAACTAAAAAAAATAGAAGTTTATAGAATAATATATTACCTCCTATTAATATAAAAATTTAAACATAAATAATAAAACAAAAATATAATTCTTGAAAAATAAAACATAATAACACAACCATATGAAAAAGGATAAGTGGGGCAAGAGCGGTTTCATCACATCTATTGCTGGGTCCACCAAACCAAACCCGATAAAATCCGGATCCGGATATCTAAACGATTTCAAAAAGTTAACGTTATTATACCAATTTCCTAGTATCGGGTACAGACGAGCACAGCCACCTAGGAATGAGGCAAAAACAAAAACTCACCACTGCAACCCTTTACTCGTGCTTCCAAATTCCCAAGCGTCCCTTTCGGTGATTTCTTCATTACTCCTCATTATTTTCCAACCACCACCCTAAAGCCACCGCCTTTTCTCTTGTCTCAACCTACAGCCACATTTTTCTTTTCTGGGTCGGAAAGATCCGCGTTCTTTTTTGATTTTCCGGGAAAATGGCTGACTGGGCACCGGTGTTAATCGGGGTGGTGCTGTTCGTGCTGCTTCAACCGGGGTTGCTTTTTTCCTTTCCGGGAAATGGGAAGCAACTTGAGTTCGGGAGCATGAAGACCAACGGCAAAGCTATTTTCATCCACACACTCATCTTCTTCGCACTCTACTCCATCCTAATCTTGGCTGTTAAAGTTCACATATACACCGGCTGAACCGGTTGCCGGGATCTGGGTTCCCTTTCTCCTTCAAGGTATAATATTTGTTTACTCAGAAAAGAAATACCATTGTTGTAACTGGCTCTTCTGCCTTTTGCTTTATTGTTGTTGTTGTTACTTTGTATGCAAATAAAAAGGCTAAGATTTTTCCTTTTGGCTATGGGAAATGCATAGATCTGACAGTTTTTTGGTGGTTCTCTTTGATGGGCTTAGTCTAAATGATATTTTCGTTTGAACTAACTAACTTCCTTTTCAAGTGCTTTCTGGATCCAAAAGCTGGATTTTGTACTGGCTGATAAGGGTTTTTTAGATGAGTTGTGCCCATGATTGTAGATAAAGCAATATAATATTTTTAAATTGCCTAAACAAAGTTAATTTTTGATTGAGAATCAATTCATTGACGGGGAAATAAATATATAATTATACATGTATATAAAAAGTAGGTAGATGATTTATTTGAAATTGATTTAGCTAATTTTTCATAAATATTTCAATATGAATGAAATCATGTATAATAGTGGTTTTGAAGAAAAGCAAGAAATTTCGTTTGGGATGTATAATCACATTAAAGATGTATTAAGCTGTGGGTGTGAATAGGCCCGTAGATTTAGTTCTTTTTACGTATAAGAAGGGGAAAGTTGAAATAACCAAATTCTATTGTGGCCATTATTGATAGCAGGGTAAACACGAATTGTGATTTGTGCATTTTCATCACACCTCTTGGGTAGGATCATTTTCATTACACCTCAGAGGGTTTGGTGATGAAAGATCATATATCCAAGCTATCGTGAATTATTTCGAACTCGGTTTAACTTGCAGTTGTGATCTAACACGATTAACTTGCAGTCGATATCCAAGCTATCATGAATTATTTCTAAATTTGAAATGGGGGGATCTTTGATGAGTTAATAAGGGTGTTTAAAACTAATTGATATAAAAAATAATCAAAAATCAATAGCCGATTAAAAGCACAAGAATTTAGATGAATTTAATCTTATTTTAAATTGAACGAAATGATTTGTTGTGTGTGATTTAAGAGTTTGAAATTGGTCCAAATAGAATCATGATTAATTATTTAAATATTATTATAATCATTATTTTATTTACATATGAGAATTGTGTGATAGAAAAATTTAATGTGCGTAATTTGGTTATTGTTAAGGTAAAGTGACTTTAAGTAATGGAGTTAAGTGTTCTTTCCAACCCAAAATCAATTGTGTATTTGTAAGGATCAAACTCTTCCCTCGCTCGATAATCTCTGGAAAACGATTTTAAGAGGCCAAGAGTTTGAGGTATTGAAAAAGTAAGTTTCAAAAGTCAAGGATTTGGTTGTTCTTTGAAATTTCGGTAATTAAACGTCATTTCTATTAATTGTGTTAAACCTGTTAGTGAGATCGTTTCTTGACTGATATACTTTATTACTTAAAGAGAGTTTTGGTCTTACGTCTTTCCTAACGCTTAGCTTAACATCCCTTAAATATGCACTCAATCGGTCAGGTACCAAGAATACGAGATTTTCAAACATCACTTTGTTATAGTTTTCAAATTGTATCGTCATGTCACTTGCTTCGCGCCTATTCAAGTGCTTCCTCCATGTGTAAGTACAGCACTGTTTCAAGTGGTTTAAAGGTGTTGCTTCCTTTTTTCTTTCTTTTTTTTTTTGTTCTTCCCTTTCTTCTCTTCTCTTTCAACATTTTAGAGCAATCTTCATTTCGAGTTTCATTTGTTTTCGAAATAGACGTTTCTGGTTTTTCTCTTGTTGCTCGTATTCTTCTCGATGTCTATTTTGTTTATGAAATTACTCTTTTCGTTTTTGCTGCCTTTTTTGGGTTTTCGTTTCGTTCTTGAGATTGTTTTTCATTTTTCTGGTCTTTTTTGGGTTTTTGTTTAGGTTTTGAGATTATCTTTCGTTTTTGTTGGTTTTTTCTAGGTTTTATTTATGAGGGTTTGTATTTAGAATTCTTATTCTCTATCCATAATCACTTATCATGCGATATACTTCTTGGCTAAAATGGAATTTCTTAGATTAATGTTTTGGTATTCCTCTTTAAAGAAGGTCACTGTTTTTTCACAATCTTTAAACGATTAGCAAAATTGAGGAAAAGGACATGTGGTAACTTGCAGACGAGTCGGTTTGCCAAAACGAGTTAAACGATGTATGAGTTAGGTTTTGCCTTTTTTCTTTATGATATTGTTTTTATTACGCTCACTTTCGTCTTTCTCTTGATTCCATTGAGAAGGAAGTACTTACAATACGAATGTTATCTCTACCCAGCTTCATTGTAATAGTTAGCTGTCATGAAGCTCGAATACGGGTCAAATGTCCATGAACGCCGCGTGAATGACACCGCGTCAGACATTTACTTTTTCGTCGGACACGATCCACTCTATTGGACACGTGAATAAGACAGTTTACACTATTAGACACGTATCTTCTACCAAAATCGCAAACCACATCGGACACCTACTCTTTCGCCGGACACGGTCCACTCTATTGGACACGCGAATAAGACACGGTTCACACTGTTGGATGCCTATCTTCCACCAAAATCGCAAAATCCAAACACAAATATTAACATCCAAACAAAAATCGTAACCAATAAACGCAAACCGTATCTAAATCAAATATTTTTATTTCACAAATCAGTTAAATTATATCTTGAAAAATTATTAAAAATAATTGAAGATACGAGACAAATGAATCAAATCAAAAATAAAAGAAAAGAAGAAAAATAGATTGAACAAACTTGTGTTGTGAGAAGAAGAGTCAAGACGGTGAGGAAAAACACACATTGAAGACGGTGAAGGCAGTTGCCGTTGTCCACTCTCCCTGGAAAGGAGAAGACAATCTCTCACTGTTCTGTGGAAGATGCTCTCTCACTGTTATTTGAAAACGCTCTCTGATTTTTGGCTCTATATACTTCTAGAAGAAAGAAGAAGGAAATGTGCGCGTTGGAGGAGACTGTTGAAGAAGAACGCTATGATATGTCGATACTTCTAGAAGGAAGAAAAATGTAACTTTATTTAATTTTGAAAATTTTTTATTTTTATTATTTTATTAATAATATATATTTTATTAAAATGAAATAATTATATAATACACATTGTTTAAATTTTTTTCTATTTTATGTATTTTATTATTTTATTTATATATTTTGTAAATTTATTATTAATAATAATTTATATTAATAATTATATTTATAATATTTTATTATATAATACCAGTTATTTTTTTTAAATTATTATGTTTTATTTATATTTGAAATTTAAATAATATTTTTATTTAATTTATGTTTTTTAATTTATATTTAAATATACCGTGTTATATAATCATATTATATTTTATATCTTTTACATTTTGATTAAAATATTTTTATTTTATTTTATTTTATTTTTAAATTATAAACCTAAAATATATTTATGTTATAACTTAATTTATTTTTTAAATGATAAACTAATAGTATGAAAAATAAAATAAACTTTTAATTTAAAAAATTAAATATCCTATTATAGTTTTTAAATAATCATATTGAAATAAAAAAATATTAAATAATATTAAATAACATAATAATTAAATATTATTTTAAAAATATATAATATATATTATACTATAATTAATTTTTAATTTTCCACATGTTTTATTTATCATTTAGTTTCTATTAGATAAACTTATTTCATTTTTGTATGTAAGTAAATTTTTTATATTTATTTTTTTTATAGGAAATTAAGATGAATAATCAAGCTATCGAAGAAGATGAAACAAAACCTTTGTGGATATATGTTTCAAAATTAAGGAAAACTCCTGGTGGAGGAAATAATATGATCAAATGCAGTTTATGTGATTTTCCATTCAATGGATTTTACACTAAGGTAAGAGCTCATTTATTACAACTTAAGGGAGAAAGAGTTAGAAGTTGTCCAAAGGTAAGTTCGTCAAAACTCGTTGAGTTTAAAAAATTAGACAATGAAGCATCATTGAAAATAGAAATTTCAAAGAAAAAACAATGTCCCTCTACCAGTATCTGAGGAAGGAAATCAGACAAATAAGGGTCTCAGATTAAAAGGTGCTTTGGAGTCTTCTTTCAATATTCAAGTCAGAGATACTCTTAATTGTGAAATTGCAAGGATGTTTTACTCTTCAAGTTTATCATTTCATTTAGCAAAAAGTTCTTATAGAAGTGCATTTTCTTGTGCAGCTAATACTTCTAATCTTAGCGGATATGTACCGCCAACATATAATAAATTGAGAGGTCATTTACTTTCAAAAGAGAGAAATCATGTAGAAAACCTTGTACAACCTATAAGAAACTCATGGAGTCATAAAGGGGTGACAATTGTTAGTTATGAGTGGAGTGATCCCCAAAAAAGGCCACTTATAAATTTTATGGCTATCACTGAGAGTGGGCCAATGTTTTTAAAGTCAATAGATGCATCTGGTGATGTAAAAGACAAAGATTTTATGTCTAGACACATGAGAGATGCAATTATGGAGGTTGGGCCGAATAATGTGGTACAAATCGTAACTGATAATGCAGTTGTATGTAAGGCCGCATATATACTCATAGAATTGGAATTTCCTTCAATTTATTAGACTCCTTGTGTAGTGCACACCTTGAATCTTGCATTGAAAAATATTTGTGGAACAAAAGATACAGAAAGGAATAGTGTTGCTTATGATCAATGTTCTTGGATCTCACAAATTACTGATGAGGCTACCTTTATTAAAAATTTTATTGTTGGGCATTCTATGAGAATATCAATGTTCAATGGCTTCAACTCATTGAAGTTGCTTTTTGTTGCTTCAACAAGATTTGCTTCAACAATAGTCACCATAAAAGGTTTAGAAGTTTGAAAAATGGACTTCAAGAGATGGTTATTAGTGATGAAAGGTCATCTTACAAAGAGGATGATGTGGCTAAGGCACAATCGGTGAAATAAACTTTGTTGAATGATAATTGGTGGATGAATATTGATTACATACTTGCTTTTACTGCCCCTATTTATGATGTTCTCAGAAAAACAAATACGGATATGGCTAATCTGCACTTAGTATATGAAATATGGGATTCAATGATTTAAAAGGTGAGAAAGGTCATATTTCAACATGAAAGAAAGGTCATCACCAATAGTAGCACATCTCTTCATTGTTTTGCTCATTCTTTAAATCCAAGGTAATGTTAAATTATTTTATGATTATATTTGTTGTGTTTATCTTATTTATAATATTATAAATTTATAATATTATTGTTAATTTATGTTTGTAAATTTATAATGTTGTAGATATTATAGTCATGAGTGGTTAAGTGAAGATTCACACAGACTTGCTCCACATTAAGATGTCGAACTTACTCATGAGAGGAAGAAAAGTATTGAGGTACTTTGATGATCCAGATGTAAGGACACAAGTAAATATAGAATTTGCAAACTTTACATATGGAAGAGAAGGTTTTAACGATGTTGACTCTTTAAGAGATAGAGGTAAAATGGATGCAAAAACATGGTGGATTGTTCATGGAGCTCATGCACCAACACTTCAGAAAATAACTCTTAAGCTACTTGGACAACCATGTTCTTCTTCTTGTTGTGGAATGAATTGGAGTACCTACTCTTTTATATATTATTTGTAAAGGAATAAGATGATACCTAAAAGGGCATAAGATCTAGTACATGTTCAAAGTAATCTTCGTCTTCTCTCAAGAAACTCCTCAAAATACAAAGAAGAGGAAATTAAATTGTGGGATACTACGAGAGATGACTTTTCATTGGATGACAACATAATTCTTGAAATTGTCAGCTTATCTCTTGATGAACCAGAATTAGAAGTTGTATGTTTCAATGAGGATGAAATGTAGTTGTATCTTTTGTTAGACTTTTTTTATAAAAGTTTATCTTTTTTATATTTTCACATATTAATATATTTTAATAAATTCATAATTATATATATATATATATATATATATATATATATATATATATATATATATATATATATATATATTGCCGTGTCCTCATGTCTATAATTTTCAATTTAGTTGTATTCGCATATTCGTGTTCGTGTCGTATTCGTGTCCATGTCCATATCCGGGCTTCATAGGCTGGCCGTTTTTATGTGCTTTCAATATATTATGCACATACTTCAGTGTAATTTTGACTTCGTATATGTTTTTCTATTTCTTTGAGTTCAAAATCTTGTCTATTGTAATGTGGGCTCCATTAAATAATGTTAGTAGTTGAGGTCTCTTGACTTTTGTTCAATAATCTTGTAAGCACTTCAAGTGTTGCCTTTTGAAAATTCGAGTCTCTACTCAACCCCTCTATATTTGAAGGTTTCCTTCTTTATTGGACACAAAACCCTCACGTTTTGAGTCTTTGAAAGGTGGAGGAACTTGAACCATTAGAGCGTGAACATTGTGAGAAATTGAAAAAGTTGGAGTCTATTTTTGATTGGCCTTCTCTGTTAAAACTTGAATACCTTAGATTTGAAAGTCTACAGTAATATATAACTTCCTCTTAAAATTTACTTCATCCTTTTGAGTTTTTAGCTTATACTTTATGTTGTAGATAATCAAATTCTAATTTTTGAGAAGGAAATGGCCCATCGCTTCAAGGAGGTGAAGGTTTTGAAGGAAGCCAAAAAGGGATTGCAAGAACTACATTATTTAAGTGTCGATACAAAGACACGCTTCAAAGAAAAGAACAAGAGGTTTTACCATTATTTGCAAGAGGCAAAACATTGCCAAATTTTATTTGTGCCCAAATGCTTTAAAAGAACACTATTTATGTTCATTAGCAAACTAGGAAAGAATGCTTATTCTTATAATCGTTGAAAGACATAATCTCTTCCTAATGAGTAAAACCTGTGATTTGTTGATAACATTATTTGACAATATTTTGTCTTAGTCAGGAGTGGTGACTATTCAAAGAATAATGAGTTTTAGTCAAAAGTGACTGGATCTAAAGAATACTTAGTCTTAGCTAGGAATGACTGATGTTCAAGGAATACTCAGGTTTTAAACCACGAGTGTCAAAGGATACTTGGGTTTTAGCTATGAATGGTTAGGTTCAAAGAATACTCAGTTTTAGTTAAGAGTGGTTAGGTTTATATAGTACTTGATTTGTGTTTTTGCAGTTGTAGCTTGCCTAGTGAAACTTGACTTGTTGGTCAACAATTGAACATAGTCTATGCTACTAGACGAAACAATGTAAAAATACCAAGTTATTATTTTTTCCTTAATTTATTACATTTACATGTAATTTTATATGTGCTGATTGAAAGAGAGTAATTTCAAAATGATATTTAAAAAACTTATTAACATATCATCGGACACAAACTATTGTCTGACTATCAAGCATGTTATAAAAAATATAATTTAACCTTCCCTTCTTATATTTGTTTCAGTTTCTATATTGTTCATTTTATTATTTTTATCATATAAAACTTTTAACTCATAGGTTTAAGTTCTTAATAATTAAGTATTTAATTTTATATTTAATATAATATAACAAAAAGTTCGTATACAAATAGACTTATCTCTATCCAATAATTACTTAATAAATATGAATAACAATATTATTGTTGTCCCAACACTTAAGTTTAGTAGCATTTTAAATAGATTTTAAAACGTGTGAGATTATTCTTCATGAATTAATCTTTCGTAATAATGTTAGTTTTATATAAAAGTTAAAATGTAATTTTAGTTACTTTTAGTTAGAGAAAGTTGGTTTTAGAAAAAATATATCTTTTTTAAAAGGTTATCCACACTCTAAACTCATGGATGAATTTTAATTAATTAGTATGCTTAATGTTGATTATTGCTTTCTCCATAAATTACTACTGTTGAGCACAAATTTCAGTAAATATGGCTCAAAATATCGACTATCTTACTAAATATTTAATTGTTGATTTCTTTTCTCTAGCCCTCTAAGAAAATATATTAGTTTATTATAGTTGTGTAGTTGGATTAATTTTGCACTCTTATGAGTGCAGATTTAGCTTTTGAATGGTTTAAATATCTATACTGACAAGCTCTGGTCCTATCTTGACATTCATGGTCCAACTATTGTTTTAATATGGAATTCTGTTCCAATAGTTTAATGTTTTTTGTGATTGAGCTAATGAATCCATTAAAGGGACAATTGTAGAATTGTGACTAATCACATCTAGTATTTGTATTTTATTTTTAGGGTGAAAGAAATTTTACTATTCCATTTTAGAAATTAAAATGATAATCTTCATTTACAGATTAAAATATGAGAGATCGGATCTATAATCAAACCTTGTTATCTTGGGCTATTAACATATTTGATACTTGATTTATTACTTGCTTCTTAAGGATTTTTTTTTTTTTTTTTTTTTTTTTTTTTTTTTTTTTTTTTTTTTTTTTTTGTATTGTATTGTAATTGCTTTTAGTATTAAGATGTTTTCTTGAATTATGGTATTGTCTGATTTTATTAGATATAGGCATACGAATATTCATTTTGATTTGCTAGTTGTATAAGCATTTATGGCGGTTTCCATATGTTTATAAATGTTAAATTTAAACTTTCAAATGCTGTGGCAATTATGTTAATAGGTGAAAATAAATTTTATATAGTTAGTGGCCACAAGCTGCATCTTAAAATGTCAAAATTTAGCATTTTTTAGGGAGCTTGAAAACTCAACGACGTAGTTCAAAGAATTATAATAAAATCTGCATTAAATATGAGTAATTTAGTTCAAATATGATTTATTCATATTCAAAGTAGTTACCATTCCAATCCTTACACTTGTTAAAACACACAAATTACAATCGTTGGTCTCAATAAATGGTATCCATTTTTATCTTTTGATTGAAACAATATACGTATTCCATTCGGAATCTGCAAAAATTTGTCAGATTTGAAAAGTGTTTAGGAGGTCCAAGAGGGCAATAAAAAAAATGCCATCTGAGCTAAAAGATAAGGTAATGACTTTCCATCTCTCATAAAATTGTTGGCAAAATTTGAAATACTTATGTTTTATATATTAGAATGGTAAAATTTCAAATCTCTGGAATTTTTGAGTTATATAATCTAAAATTTGTTCATTGTGTAATTTAAAAATATATTTTCGATTAAAAATTTTAAAATATATATTTTAATTTTTGTATTATCGAATTCAAAATTATATTTTAGATTTCAGTTTTTTTTTATTTTGAAATTATATAATAAAAAATTTATTATAAATTATATAATTTAGAATATATTTATATATTTTAAGAATCTATAATATATTCTTAAATTATATAATCATAGTACATTTTCAAATTAAAAAATATAGAATAAATTTTTGAGTTTTAAATCAAATAATTTTAAATATAATTTTAAATTATACAATCTAAAATAGTTTTAATCTATAAATAATTTTAACTTTTTCTATAACTGTGGAGGTGCAGGAAGAAGATCAGTAGGTGTTGAAAGAAATACCCAAAGGATAAATGTTAACTTCCAAACAAAAAAAAAAATATGATCAAAGGTTGGTCCAAATTTCTCAGAAAGATCAAGCAAAACTTTGTTGCGTACTATTACAATTACGTTCAAGTCCAACAATTTCAGAAGCAAAGGTCAACATGTATCACTAACAAAGTTAAACTTCGAACCCGTTTGCTTAAGATGCTAGCCGCGGGAAGCTAGAGCTATGTTTGGTCTCAACTATAAATTTGGATGACAAATTGTCAATAAAATTTAATTATTCATTTTTTGAATGCGAAAATTGAAAACTATAATTATTAGTTTTTTAAATATATAGATCAAAATTAAATAATTAAAACTATGAGAACCAAGATTATCTATGTATTAAATTAGAAGGATAAGTGTAACTAAACTTATTTTTCATTTTTTAGCCTTACTAAACATATTGAATTGGGAGATTCAATTAAATTGCATCCAAATATTCTTATGCGAACAACCCCACTAGGAATTAGGAGCATAAGATGCACCAAGTACAAGTCAATGCGACCAAAATCACACAGAACAAGCATTAAGAAGATTACTGAAATTAAGCAGTAACAAAAGACATAATTCCTATAGTTTTATATCTCCTTTTCCATTTTGAACAATTTGTTGGTACACAGTACCCAAGATGAAAAACTTTAAAGGGAAATTAGTACATGAAAGGAGCAAAAGAAAACAATTGTAAACATACTCGTGGAGATTTGTGGTGTATATATAAGGTGAAGTTGGATTGATCAGTTGATGTGTACGTGAATGCCTATTGCTACAATCAAGATGGTAAGTATGCAGAAAAATATGATGGCATGAACCAAAATTGCAATCCCACTAGTGCTCATGTTGCCAAACTCAACAACCCTATACCTTGCTGGAAATTGGAACAACAAACCCGGAGACAAGAGAATGAACAAAGCCACTGCCACAATAACTGGTCCCCAATCAGCTCCCATTTCCCTTTACTCTTCACTCTTCACTTCTCAGTTTCTGTGTTCTTGCTTGAGTGAGAAAAATAAGCCAAATATGAACCATGTGGTAAAGTGGGGGCTTTCTCAATAAGTAGAAGACTTCCTTGGTGGTTAAGGAGAAGGGGATGCCAAACTTGGAGAGAAAAAAAGACAAGGGCTAAGGAGAGAAGAAAGGTATGTTAATTGTTGTGGCCAGTGGGGTTTGCTTTATGTGCCAGCCAAAAGAACTACCTTTATTTTTATTTTATTTTTCCTCATAAGCTTGTGATAATGCTTCATTTCAGAGTGTCTTTTTCTCTTATTGCTTTACTATTTGATTAAAGTGGGTGTAATTTATTTATTAAACTATGTTCATTTTTTAAAAGCGGAAAGAAACGCGTGTGAAAAGATTGAGTTGTTGCATGAGACGACACTCTGGGAGGTTCCTTAGTTTATGTGTGCAAAGCCAAAGCTTATACATGAATGTTAAGAAAAAAGGAATGCATGCTCATAAAAGGAGAAATCAAATCAAAGGAATATCTCCATTAGTCGTGCTCAGATATGACATGACATATATTGTAAAATATTTCTTATTTGTTTAGGGATTAAAATTAAGACCAATATATTTTTTTTTAAATCTCGTACAAAAATCTAAAATTTATAAAAGGTTAAGGGATTAAACATGAAATGCAAATATACCTACACCAATTTATACAATAAAACATTATGTGGGTCCATAACAATTAGTTTGTGGCCCGATAAGATGGGCCTAGTCTCATGGAATAAATCTGAATTATAACCATTGGAATATTCATGGGGGAATTTGGAAGATTCATGGGTGGAGTACATATATGATATTAGAGAGAGAGTACACAGAAAAAAAGGAGAAAAAGTGAAAGCTAATGAACTCTTTGCGGTTATATATAGGCACGGTTACTATCATGGCGTTTTGAAGATATCTTTAAATTAATTTTCTCCAACAAGTTACCTGTAATGTTATGCCATGTACATGTTTCCACTCTAAGAATGGGATCTTATTCTCTCCATGCGTGTCTGTATAATTAAAAGATAAAACATATTTTTATTCTTTTTAATTTTAGCTTTCGAACTTATACTTAAAAGTTAGTTGTTAATTTTTTTCCTAATAATTTAGGTGTGTATTCTGTGGTTTTGATTGCAAAATTTGAAATTTGGTATGCGCGCTACTCGAAAATAAGGAAACAAAGTTAAATACTAACTTTTTTTCTTTTCATGGTTTCTTGAAATATTTAAATTTGTAATTCAGAAATTTAGACAATTTCCTTCTTGCTTTTTTATTGGTATTTAGATCCTTTTGTAAAATGGCAATTACCCCTATCCGGTTCTATGAAACAATTAAATTATTCTCCTTAGTTTGAATGGATAATTTTTTTTAAAAGCCCATGCTAATTATTACTATAAAATTTGATATCTTAGGTTAAGGTTCCAAAATTTATTAATCATATGGTACATAAAAATGTTATTATAAAAGAAAATAAAATATTACAAAAATATGGAAGAACTACATTAAATTTTTGGAAAAAGAAGAATACATTATTAACTAAAACCTAAATAATGAGAGTTGAAACTTGTTATAGAAAAAAATTCAAATTAAGTAGGATATCATATAAAATATAACTTATTTTTAACACCAAGGCTAGCTAACTTATCAACATAATAATTTCCTTCTCATAAGATATGGGAAACCTTTAAATCCATATCTTAACAAATCTTCAAACACTTTCTCCATCTCCAAACTAAGTTGAATAATATAGGCTGACAAAACAAGCAAATATTTTCCTGTCAGAGTCTTCTATGACTAGTAGAATGAGCGAGCTGAATGGCAAGATTAACACTCATGTTTATAATACAAACAAGGAATTTTAAATCATCAGATATAAAAAAAGCTCTCAATGTACTCCGTTTTATTACCTCTGAAGATTCGACCACATATAGTCAATCTAGGAGAGTTTTTGGCAACACTATCCTATTACCTTTCATCTAATCATCTAAAAAAAATTCCAAACCACTTGAACCGGTCTAACCTTAGAATGCTTAGTGTTGATACCAAAGAATTTCAAAACAGAAAAGTCAATGATATCATTATGTATAATTTTATTTGAAGTATTACCTGACATACAAAAGCACTCCTTAATAGTAAGAATGTCCAAGTCAAGGGTAATTGTTGAGACCTAGACATTATGTACCTCACTAGACAGTATAATAGTAGACTATACAAGTGTTTAAGTTTTGATGATAACAAGCACTACAAGTAATTCATATGGTTTTATATGCTTATGATCATGCTAACATTTCTTTCATCCAAACCCAAGTGAATCATGTGGGTGCTACTGGTTTAGGAGTTTTATTTAGATATGCAAGACATGAGTGGTGAACATAATCTTATGACAAACAATCTAAGCTAGAGAGAGAATGATGCATGTCCTATTCAAGATGACTTCCTAGATGAATAACTTTTAGCTTTACATTATTCTCATTCTCATTCCCATTCCCTTACCCTTTGGTTTGTTGATCGTGTTAATTATCTTGTTGCTTCTATTTTTTCACCATTGGCTACTAAAACTTAGAGGGACAAACTTTAGAGTGATGCCAAGTACTATGTATGGGATGACCCTTATTTGTCGCATTTTGGCAGTGATCAGGTTATTCACAAGTGTATCCCAAATCATGAGATACAGTTTATATTTCACTTCTATCATGCCTCACCTATTGAAGGATGTCTTCGAGCACAAAGGACACGGTTCAAGGTACTAGACTATGGATTTTAATGGTCCATGATTAAAAGAGATGCCTAGAAAGTCTCATGTGACTAAGAGCAACTATTTCTAGTAGGCAACAAATGCCTTAGTAGTCTGTGTTATTTTGTGAAGTATTTGATATATGGGGTATAGACTTTATAGGACCATTCCCTATTTCCTTTGGTTTTATATACATATTGCTTTCTGCGGACTATGTCTTCAAGTGGGAGGAGGTTATAACCACAAAGATTAATGATGCTTGAGTTGCTATGAATTTTGTCAAGTCTAACATCTTTTGTAGATTTGGAGTACACCGGGCTATTGTCAGTGATCAGGGAACTCATTTTTGTTATAGGTCCATAGAAGCTTTACTTAGAAAGGATGGATGGTGCACAAAATTTTTACACCATTCCACCCTCAAACTAATGGATAGGCTGAAATCTTTAATACATAAAGAAGATTTTGGAGAAACTTATAAAGACTAAAGTAGTTGTCTTGAGGATGCTCTTTGGGTCCATAAGACTGCTCAAAAAGCACTTATAGGGATCTCTTCATTTAAAGTGTCTTTGGTAAGTTATGTCACTTACTTATAAAGGTTGAGCGTAAGACATACTAGACTATTAGAGCTTGTAACATGGATAGTGACCAAGCAGCAGAGCAGAGAAAGCTTCAACTACCAAAACTTGATGAAATTTTCTTGGAGGCCTCTGAAAACTTTCAAATTTACAAAGAGAAGTATAAAGTTTTCATGATCATTTTATTGCTAGGAAAGAGTTTGTTGTAGGCCAAAAAGTCTTATTTTTTAACTCTAGACTTAAACTCATATCTATCCTTATAGTGTTGCAATGTTGGGGAGATTGTTGGAGATGCCTTTGGAATGTAGATTTGATGAAGAAACCCTTTGAAACTTTGAAAGATTTGATGGTAGATTGCTTTGGTACCTTGGTTGGGGTAGAATAAAGTGTCTTACATATAGGTTGCATTTGTTTCATATCATTCCATCATTTGCATGCAAGGAAATCCAAATTACTCAAGTGAAAAATCAATTTCGAAGCATCTTTTATGAGAATAGTTACTACAGAACAAAAACAGCCAACTTTTTCTGAAAAATAGTTTACTATTTTTATGCTGAAGAAAAAACAACCAATTTGTTTTACTTGACAGTATAGGTTCCACTATAAAACCATGTGGCCTGCATGTTTTCAAGCACAAATAACATTTCCCAGAGTTTGAAAATCATTTCTAACATTTCACTTGAGAGTTTTTTTGGAGAGAATCCTTCAAGATTTGAGAGATTGATCAAGATTGGATCAAGATCATCCTTGAGTCTCATTCTTGAGAGGATCTTTACTTGCATTTGATTGGGGGAGCATCCAACAACTTGTTCTAATCCCAAATAAGTCATTCTTGTTGTAGTTGAGATAGGTTCTGTTGTTGTGTACTGTTCTTGAGTGATTTAATTCTGTATATCATTGATTCTAGTGTTGGTACTTGAATAGGGTGTTTGAGTATAGCTTGTGTTGTAATACATTGTAATTTCATTTTTGGTTGTAAGTTTGCATCATACACTGTAATAGGGTTCTACATCTTATGTAGTAGGGTTCTGCATAAGGGTTGGATAAATCTTGTAGGGTTCAAGGTTGAGTCTTTGTTGGGTTTTTGATTGTAAACTTGGTGTTTTGAGTGAAATCTTTGCATAGTTTTCCAAAGGACTGGATGTAGCTCTCGAGGAAGAGTGAACCAGTATAAAAATCCTTATGTGATATTCTTTCTTTACCTTGCTCCATTTACATCCACGTGCCTATTTTGCATCATTCACATTTTCTGGTATAAACAATTGGTTAAAATTTCAAAATAGTCGACTGTTTTTCTAGACAACACCTAAAATTCAATTTTGGCAGTAAAGTTAGTTAATTGAAATAGGTTTTCAGTCAACTATTTTTTCTGGAATGCTTGTGTAATTGATCTTTTATATGTTTCTTGATTAATCACTTGGTTTTAACAAGCAAATCACTTTGATTTTAATTCAAGAATCATTGAATAATCTTCTGTTTTGATACTTGTTGTTCAAAATCTGGTTCAAGGCTTTGTTGTTGAAGATTAGCAAACTGTTTTATAAATTCAACTTACTGTTTTTCTAGTTTAAACTTTTGTATATGTTTTAAATCTTTTTCATTTAAAAATTGGTCTTTGAAAAATGGTACAAGGTTAATTTTATGCAAAGGACTGGAAAAAAATTACTAGTTTGTGAACTCTAGATCAAAATTTGGTTTTAACACTTAGCTGTAAAACTTTTTAACAAACTATTTTCCATATTTAATTGACTATTTTTTGGACAGAATTCTTGGTTGTATCATCCTTATTCAGTCTTGTTATAAAATTATTTTAAAAAGAGTTCTCCAATTTAATTCACTGGTTTGTCATAAATTTGTCATTGTTCAAAAATTTAATTGGTTAAAATCAGATTTTAGCTAATTGTTTTTCTGTTGGAATTGCTGAAATTTTTCTAAGTGCTGGAGTGCAAATTTTAATCAACAAATTTATAGTTTTAGCATGTTATTTCCCTATTTGTACTCTACTAGAGAAATTCAATCAACTGTTTTAATATTTTAGCTAACTGTTTTACTGGGCACTTGTAGATATTTCATTTTAGCTGGTTGTTTTTGCTAATTTAATTGATTATTTTGTGCATACTTTGTTTTGTGATCATTGATATATAAAAATACTCATTCTTTCCAGCTTATTTTTCAAAAAAGATTAATAGTTCAATTCAACCCCGTCTTAAACTTGGCTAACATATTTCTCAACAAACATGAATTTATAAACTTTTTAAATGGAAAATATGCACTAAATCTCAAGTACCTATCCCTTGAGTCATACATTTTCACTTCGATGACTTAAATCATCAAAATAGGGCAAAGTTATTGAATCCTCGTTATTCAAGCTATAATCTCACTACATGATCGATACTTCTTATCACTTAAGTGATAAACATTCAACAGGATAGAGAATTGTCGTGTCATCTCTTTCGTTCAAACCTCAAATTATAAGTTGAGCAATCAATTGGATGCTCGAGCAATAGTGCTTTGTGCATACACTAAATGCCACTACTTGAGTGTCACTTTGTGAAAGACCTTAACATTCAATCGAGATATACAAAAAACTATATTCTTCGCAACATTACAAGAGTTTTTGAAATATTTTAAATATAATTGATTGAAGTACTTTCTTTACGAAGAAACAGAATGTTGAAAAATATGATGGCCAAAGTTTAGGAGGGGGTATAATGCAAAAGAACAAGCTAAAAATGCTATAAATGTGTATTGTTATTAGTAAAAACAACTAGTTAAATTGTAAGAACAACTTGTTGAATTTTCTTGCAAAACTGAAATCACAGAATACCAAGTTGAATCATAAAAGGGTTGGTTAAATACTATTCTCAGGCACTTAGAAAAACTTTCCTAATTCCAACATCAAAAATAACTAGTTAAAAACAGATTTTAACTAGTTAAAATCTGTAATCAAGTGCATTTTTCAGTTTAAGTCTGTAAAAAAGGTTTTTCCAACACAACATTGAACAATTTCAGAATCAAAATTCAATGATAAAAAATTCAGTCCAGAAAACAACTTGTTAAATTAAAAAAACAATAGGCTGAAAATTTTAAGGCAAGGCTATGAGAATTGTTTATACACGTGAGTAGTTTCACAAAAAACCAATTTTTTCAAGAAAAAAGCAGACCAAAGACTTTCAAGAATTCCATAATCAATTATTTGAGAAAGAATAGAAAAAAATGTATTGAAATATGTATAAAAACAGAATACTTGAATGAATATGCACTAAGTTTTATAGAACCAGTAAACAAACTTTTTGTTATTACATGAAAACAGATTCAATGACCAATACTACTGAGTTTTTAACCAAGAAATGTGTACAACAACGCTGCACAATATTTCCAAAAAATTAACAAGTTAAAAACTAATTTCAGCAAGTTAAAAACAAAAATGAGAATGCAGTAAAGGCATCCAAATTGAAATATAGCAAGGTAAAGAGGATCACACAATGATTTTTATCCTGATTCACTCTTCCTCAAGAGCTACATCCAGTCCTTTGCACAAAAATGCAAAGATTACCACTAAAATGAAAAATTTTATATACAAACACAATCAAGATTCAATCTTGAACCCTACAAGATTGACTCTACCCTTATGTAGAACTCTACTACATAAGATGCACCACCCTACTGCAGTGTTTATGCAAACTTAACAAACACATAATTTCTATCAATTACAACACAACCTATACTTAAACACCCTATTCAAGTATATATCTACCAAAGAAAATGTAATTTTTGAATTGCAACACTTTATATCACAACACAGCAGCCACAAAAAGAACCACTTATCTTGATGAGAACTAGTTGTTGGTTGCTCTCCCAATCAATTGCAAGCAAAAATCCCCTTCAAGATTGAGAATCCAAGGTGATCTTGAGTGAATCTTGATCAACCTCTCTAATCTTTCAAGGAAAACTCTCCAAAAGCTCTCACGTGATGTTAGAAAGTGTTTTCAAACTTTTCAGAATGATTTTCGTAAACCAAAACGTGTTGCTTGCTAGTTTTTAAATACAAACACAATAATAGGTTGTTAAGTAACAATAATAGGTTGTTTTTCAAAAATAGCCTATTATTTTTTCTTCAAAACACAAACAGCTAACTATTTTTCAGAAACAACTAGTTGTTTTTGTTCTGCAGTACCTATACTCATTTAATCACTTTCAAAAATGCTTTTTCACTTGAGTATCATGAAGAACTTTGCAAGCAAATGATAGAGAGACACAAACAAATGAAAATAAAAGCTAAACACACTCAAAACTACCCCAAAACAAGGATCCAATGCTCATCTTCATCAATCTTCCAAAGCTTCATGAATTTCTTCATCAAATCTCTTAACTTAAAAGCATCTTCACTAACTCCAACATGGAAGACCAAGAAAATTCTTAAAACTTCCAAGTCTATTGAGAGACTTGGTTTTTCCTCTTCCAAGGAACGTTCCTTAGTGAGATCTAGGAGAATATTACTCCCATGTATGACCTTAAAAACAAGAAGACAAGCATGTTAGCAAAGTCATTTCTCAATCATCAAAGGTGAGTTGTACATGAACCAAGGGGTCTTATTTATAGATGCTTAGTTCCTTGACATTTGATGCAAAAAATGTGGGACTAAGAAATACTAAAGCAATCCAAATTTGAAGCCTTCCTTGGTTGAATGTGAATCCCCTCAGTTAGGCCTAGTTTCGGTATCTTCCACATGATGTGGGACTTCCATGCTCCAAGCCTTCTTCTCCTTTTTCTCCTATGACTTGGTTGATATTTTGACTTGGTTTTCTAGATTATTTGGTTGACTTTTCAAGCCTAAATCAAGGCCCAAATAAGATCCAAAGGAAACCCACTTATACCTACAAAATTCTATAAAAAATACAAGAAGAAGTACACTTATACAATGTGTACAAGACTAAGAAGAATGAAAAAAATGTTAGTATTCTACTATTCAAGTATAAAGTCTTCTTTCAGGAGACTTCATCTTCTTCTATCCTCTTAGCTAATAGTTTATAATTGATAGTTTCCATTTATAATCCTATACAATTTACACAATTTCTAATATGTTTCATACCACATAACATCACTTACTCATTCTCAATTTGACTATCAAAACCAAAGTCATTATTCAAGAATTTCAATACATAATTATTCATTTAATTAAAAAAAAAAGCTACAAATCTTGATTACACATATTAGATCAAGTTAGTTCCCTCCACCGGAGTATCTTAATAATGGAGAAACCTTCAAAATCCAACCTTCAGTAGTCATAAAATAGTAAAGTATAACAAAAGCTCTCTCGTGTCAAATCCTCCTCATAGTTCATTTATATCATTAAACGAATTTCATACTTAAGTTAATTAACATAGATGGTGGAGAAAACCTCTAAATGCAAGGAAGAGGGTAAAAGAAGGAAAATGAATAGTGACAGATAACGAACTTATACAAAAGGTATGTTAACTTATTTTAATCTACTTGTTTAAGCCTACTCAAAGGTGGAATCTAATAATAGGAAAAGTGAATGACCAATCCTAAATTTTAAATAAAATGAAAACACTTATGAGTTCATAAGAGTGATAAAATGATAAAATAAATAAAAAATAATTGTTTTAAATCTTTTTTATAATTTTTTAAATTGTATTTTCATTCATTATTTAATTTAAAGTCATATATTTTAACCTAATTAAAAAGAACCGACTCTTTCTGGTCATATATATATAAAACAAAAATTAAACTTTTATAACGATTATCTTTCAAATCATAGTAAGAGAATGAATTTTATTAATGGTATAAATATTTTTTTTTATCCGGAAGAGCAAGCACGCCCAATAAACTTAAAATAAAATAAAAGTAAAAGTGTGAAAGAAAGAAAGATTCTTTCAAACTTATTTGGAAGCCGTCGATACCTATAATAGTGTGATGCCATGAAGCGTGGAAGTAACTTTCAAGGAATCGTTGCATTCAACGCCTATGCCGATTTGGATCCAAAACAAGCCATTTCCTTTGTCCCATCTTTCAACCTCAATATTTCGCACTTCCCTTCCTTGAACTTTATGTTGTCTGTTGTTAGCAAAAACCTTCAAACATTACAGTATAAATAAATTCACCTATGCATTTCCTCCATGTTTTCATACAATTTCATTTTAGCAATTTGGCTCTCTTACTCCCAAATAAAAGTTTAAGAGAGAATAATGGGTGATTGGGCTGGGGTGGTGATAGGTGTCGTCCTGTTTGTGGTGTTTTCACCAGGATTACTCTTCCAACTTCCTGGCAAAGGAAGGCCAGTGGATTTCTTCAATTTCCAAACAAGTGGCATCTCCATCTTTGTTCATTCCCTTCTCTTCTTCGGCTTCATGGTCATCTTCCTTATTGCCATTAATGTTCACATTGGCAGTGGATAGATCATCCACTATATGCAATAGAATAGAATATGATGGAAGACGTATTTCTTTCTATTATGTTTCATACCTCCTTCTTATCCCATTCCATTTGGGGTATGGAACAGGACTTTTAGTTTACTTTTTTCCATGATCAAAATTTAGTGTAAGTGAAAAGATAATTTTATTTCACTTCCTCCTATTTGAATTTATTTCTTTTGATTCGGTTTTTTTTATTAGATATCTAAATATGTCTTAATTATATTTTCATTCTGTCAAAATGTTGTATTCACTTGTGATACACCCGTCAGTTAAGCATTCACAACAAAGTGGTCTCAGAATAATGGTTTTGCATTTTGCAAGATTGCTGTTTTCTGGTGAGTTGAAAGCAGTACATTTGTAGTGAATTTAGAGTAGAATCTCGTTTTTCTCTTGTTAGGATTTTGTTTAGAGTATACTATTTTCCATGATGGCCCGTATTGACCAGTGTTTCTGATTTGCATGGCAACCGTATCAGTCACAGTATGAGATGCTTTGATTCTTCAACTTAAAACTTCTTTCTCTATTATATATATAGCTAGTCAGTCTTATAGATCTAACTTCAACTAAAAATAACATCAATAATTTGTAAACAGAGGTAGGTTTTTGTAAAACTAAATTAAATTTAACTTTATTTTTTAAAATAGTATCAAAATTTATTTTAACAAAATTATTAGGTCTATCAGACCATTCCTATCGAATTATATTTCTACTAAAATTCACTTGCCTAAAGAAATAGTTTATTCATTGCAAGCAAAACAAGTCATCAAATTTTAGAAACCAGATTTTCATGACCCATGTACGTGTGAATATGATCTGTTACCCTTCAATTATATATTATATTTGTAAATTGTCACTTATAGGCTTTTGACATTTTCTCTTTGTCTCCCTTTTTTTCTTATCATATAACTGTAATAGTAAAATTGTTAGAAAATAAATAAATTATTCCATAATGTGACTCATGTGAAATATCATTATGAGTCTGTATCTGATTTAATAAAATAAAAGGACGTATTGGTAATTATGAGAAGTTGTTTAGTTCATAATTATATGATGGTAACTAACTTGATGGGAGTCTATTACAAATATTATTGATAATAACCAAATTAATGGAAATTGGTTATTATTTTATAATAACTGATGGTAACCAATTTGATGGACATTGGTTATGTAAAGATATAGGGTTCTGTCTCTGCAGTATGAGAGAGTTCTACACAATATACCATCAATAAAGTGTGTAGAGTAAAAGTAACTGAAAGAGATAGATTGAAATAAGGAGATTGAAGTACAATTGGTTGGATCTCTAATAGATCAAGGTAAGTCTCTCTCACTATCCTATATTATGTGAGAATCATAGATTCTAAGATCCTGTGGAATATTTGGAAATTGATTATTTCTAATTATGTTTAAACTTACATGTGGTATCAGAGCCACAATTATTTGAATTTGTGATTCTCTCTATTAATGATGTTTTCAAATTTTGATAAACCCTAAATTTGAATTATGAATTTACAATTAAGTAATTAATTTTGATTTTAATGATAATGAATTGTTTGGTGTTCACGGAATTGAATATGGGTTTTGAATTCCATAATGAACGACGTATGGTTCTCCCTTATGGATAGAGGCATCCACCGCATTCAATTTGCAGTTGCCACTTATTTTATTTAGAAACCTCTTGGTTGGGTATCAGGTTTTTCAAAACTGCCAATTGTTGGCAAAGATTACATCTTTTCTATTAATGTATCACGAAGCAACCAAATGAATTCAAACGTGAATTGTTTTTAATAAAGGAAAGGTTGCAACAATTGCACATTGAAAGATAGAAAGTGATAGTAAATGTATGTGGGTCCAATTATAGCCTATTAATGTAGCAAATTAAAGAGAAGGCTATATATTTTAATTATGATTATTTTCCACTGTATTAATGAAAATTAATTTATGAATTGATTGATTTGTTGAGATTAATTGTATGATAGATTTGTAATCACCAAAGTGATCAAATCTTTATGTTTTGATTAATTTCAAATTAATTATTATTTTATTGAGATTAATCTTATGATAGATTTGTAATCACCAAAGTGATCAAATCTTTATGTTTTGGTTAATTTCAAATTAATGATTATTTTATTAGAATTAATCGTATGATAGATTTGTAATCACTAAAGTGATCGAATCTTTATGTTTTTTTTATTAATTCTAAATTAATGATTATTTTATTGGAATTAATTGTATGATAGATTTGTAATCACCAAAGTAATCAAATCTTTATGTTTTATTTTAATTCCAAATTATTGATAATTTTATTTATTGGAATTAATTGTATGATAGATTTGTAATCACCAAAGTGATCAAATCTTTATGTTTTATTTTAATTCCAAATTATTGATAATTTTATTTATTGGAATTATTTGTATGATAGATTTGTAATCACCAAAGTGATCAAATCTTTATGTTTTATTTAATTCCAAATTAATGATAAATTTTTATTTCAATTACCCATAGAATGGATGTTAAATTAT
>Ga0209700_101920_pt1 | contig 43092 bp, 21 predicted proteins | sample SiratroredBW_FD_187528 | JGI IMG/M metagenome (GOLD analysis project Ga0209700, IMG submission 187528) | Root nodule microbial communities of legume samples collected from California, USA - Siratro red BW (SPAdes) (version 2) | ecosystem: Host-associated > Plants > Roots > Nodule | place: USA... | reverse complement strand
AATCAATCTCGAACACACTCACACCAAATCAAGACCAAAATCCAATTGCTTGCTTGCTGCCATTGCTTAGCTGAACTTGTCTTGTATGGCTTCATCAAATCCATTTAGTATTGTGAGAATACTAACACCTCTTACTCGACCTTCCTTAGCATCTTGTGTAAATACCATGTGATAGAAAGCTCCTAAGGAGATGACCAATTACTGAAGTCATGGCCAAAAGAATAAATAAAGAGTAAGAGTCAATTGACCAAGTAGAATTATAGTCGACACAATATCGAGTTATTATTTTGGGTTATTAATTTTGGACTTTCTTTGTAAACGGCGTTCATTCATTTTTCTATTATAAAAGAAGCTTTGGATTATATTCTAAACTTAACTTTTCACAATTGTATTAAACACATTTCTTTATACATTGTTTATTGTCTCCAAGAACGTAAACATGCATGTTGTTCTGTGAAGAATTTCCGCTTTAATATTACACATCGCCCAGATCATGGGATCCTATTATAACTCACCCTTCATTAGATGACCATCAACAATTTCATCAACAATCTCTATTTTTTTTTTCTCAATCCATTCTCAAAACACTACTATTCAACATATTATGGTAAAAGGTTGAGGTTTTTCCATCAAGAATGCAAATAAATGTTAAATGTTATTCGGCTTTCCGAAAGATGAATGTACATGTTTTCAATGGTTAAAAAAAATTATTCCAAAAACTTTAAAATAAATTATCTTCTAAATTATCATGCATAAAAATTACTTCCTTTGTTAAGGAAGATATTTCCAACATATGTTCAGTTACGTCAACTTGAATACTGAAACCGATTCTTGAATTATGATATTTTAGTTATCAAATGTTTTCTATTAAAATAGTTTTCAAATAGCATATTTAGTTCATTACATAAAATATATTATCTATTTTGTATGTTATAATATTTTGGAATAAAAAAGTTCAAATAAAGAGATATGTGTAAAAGTGAGACCGTTAAAAAAAATAAATTAATATATGTGTGTGTGCGAAATTAATTAATTTCAATATAGATAATATTGATGTAGATAATTTCAACAAAAGTAGGGTAGTTGAATATATTATTGTCGATGGGCTGACACGTACAAACAGTTATCGTTAGCATTTAAGAGGTATTTTCCGTTTCCCTTTTAGTAGAAAGCTTCAACTTATTGCTCACGCTAAATTTGTATATAGAAAAGTCGGTAACAGCATGTTCAAGATTTGACTACTTTTGTCTCATGAAATGGTACGTTTCAGTTAAGAAAATGGGCAAAACTCTTGCTTTGAATGGCCCTGTATGGAGAGAAAACTTTGTCATCAATCATAAAGACTAAGGATAGAACGTGTTAATTATATATACCAGGGTACACGTTTATGTTCCAATTGGATTGGGACATGTTTGTCTGATATGAAATTAGATTAATGTTGGGTCCATCTCTTCGCCAAAATCATGTTCTCAGGCTGAAATTCTGAGTGAATAATTATATATAAAAAAATCACTTTAACGTTCGAAGTTAATAAATATTTGCGCGTAAAGCGTGTTAAGATTAATATATATTAATTTTATTAATAAACATCAGTGTCAAATGGAAGTATTGTGTGAAGAGTGATGTTAAACTGCATTTTCCTTGCGTAAAATTGTAGTCACAATGCGGAAAGCATGAACCAACTCCACAAAATTTAGACTTCAAAACTAGCTGTAAATAAACCCACAAATAGAGATAGAAGAGAAAATACACGACTATTATAGAGTTTAGGATACGAAAATACATGCTGTGAACATTATGAAGGAAATAAAATCAAATAAAATGAGTTTAATGTAGTAACCTAGATTCAAATGAAAGAATTTGAAAACATAACAAGATAATTGGAGCTAAAATATGAAAGCTTTTTTCTTTTTCTACAGATTAAAGAGATTTGAACACTTGGAAGGAAAATTTGAAAGTACATAGGAAATTTCGAGAAAAAAAAGGCAATACATAATTATAAAGTCAAACATTACAGTAAGAATGTTAATTTTTAGTTGCGAAGAAGGAAAGAAATAATTTCCGATTAAGAGTGAGGTTGAAATTCATACAAAATGAATAAAAATTAATAAATATATAAATTTTATTATTCCAATAAAAGGGGATTAATTAGGCACTAATATTTGAAGTAATATTGATTTGACTTTCCCTAGTTGTTTAAGGGGTTGATCATATATAGGAGTAGGCACCCACATCACATCTCGTTCCTTGTTTGCCACCTATATTAAAAGGAAGACGTTCAAGCCACTAACTACATATACTCTTACCTTCAACAACAAATACATTATACGATTTTTGTGTGAATATATATTATATATCATAGCCTTTCTACTTCCATTGTTCTTCCAAAATTTGAATCCCATCAATCTCCAATGTCTTCTACTGTGGACTCAGTTCGAGACCCTTTCAACAAATCATGGAAAACCCTTCGTTTCTCCAACATCAAACCCAGCGAAGTTCTCCTTTTCTTCTTCAAAGCGGGTCTTGCAGCTTCAACCTTCTTCCTCGTAACCCTAGTTTGTCACCTTACCTTATCCTACAACCAATCCCATTACCATAACAACACCCACACATCCTTCAAATACATCCTCCAACAACAACACAAAACCACTCTCCAACAACCACCCACCAACATCTCCCACCTCTTCTTCGGTATTGGCGGCTCCGTCGCCACGTGGGACACGCGCCGCCGATACTCAGACATGTGGTGGCGCCGCGGGGTCACCAGAGGCTTTGTGTGGCTCGACAGCCACCCGAACGCCTCGTGGCCGGAGACTTCACCGCCGTATAAGGTCTCCGGGGACACGTCAGCGTTCCGCTACACGTGCTCGTACGGGTCGCGATCGGCGATTCGTGTGGCGCGGATTGTGAAGGAGAGCTTCGAGCTGGGGGCGGAAAACGTGAGGTGGTTCGTTATGGGTGATGACGACACCGTTTTTTTCACCGACAACCTCGTTATGGTTTTGTCGAAGTATGACCATAATGAAATGTACTACGTGGGTGGGAATTCTGAGAGTGTGGAACAGGATGTGATACACTTTTACACTATGGCGTTTGGTGGTGGTGGGTTTGCGATAAGTTACCCTTTGGCGAAGGAGTTGGTGAGAATTTTGGACGGTTGCATTGATCGTTACGCAGAGTTTTATGGGTCTGATCAAAAAATTCAGAGTTGTATCAGTGAGATTGGGGTTCAGGTTACCAAAGAACCAGGTTTTCATCAGGTTTGATTTTTTCTCTCCTTTTTTGTTTCTCTTGGAAAGACACCGTATCAGAAATTGCGTTTTCCGTTATCGTTTAATTGATTTTATGATTTTCGGGGGTTTCGAATTTTAATGTAATAAAACTTGTTAATGGGAGATTCAGTGAACTAATCGAGGTACCGTGCTAATCCAAATCCGGCTACTTAATGGTACAAAGGATTTTACGAGTTAATTGGAAAGTATTGATAGAAAACTTTTTTATACTCAATTAAAAACTTATATTTCTCCCATTTTTAATCATACTTTAAATAACTAATATTTATTGGAAGATTGAATAAAATAAATATTTCATTTTCTTTTTGAAAGCTAAAAATTGCGGTTTAATGTTATAATGTTGAATGATTGTATTTTTCAATATTATTTTGCTATTTTTGTTTTAACTCATTTTTATTTTTATAATACAGGTAGATATACGTGGGAACCCATATGGGCTGTTAGCGTCGCATCCGGTGGCACCGTTGGTGTCGTTGCACCACCTGAATTACGTGGATTCGATATTTCCCAACATGACACGGGTCGACGCCGTTAAAAAACTGGTAATGGCCTACGAAAAAGATTCGGGTCGGGCCCTACAGAAGAGCTTCTGTTACGACCTCCAGCGTAACTGGTCCGTTTCGGTGTCGTGGGGCTACAGCGTTGAGATATACCCCTTTCTGCTCAGGGCCAAGGAACTAGAAACGGCGTTTCGGACTTTCCGCACGTGGCGGAGCTGGAGTGATGGCCCGTTTATTTTCAATACCCGACCCGTTGGTTCCGACCCGTGTGAGAAACCAGTCGTGTATATGCTGGATCGGGTTCTCAATGTGGGCGGGGACAAGACCCGGTCTATCTATAAAAGGCAGGAAGACTCACCGGGGAACGTGTGCTCGCGTGATGACTACCCGCAGGCTTTAGATGTGCAATACGTCAACGTTTTTGCGTCACGCTTTATGCCGGACGTGTGGAAAAAGGTATGTGATTTTTCTAGCGCGTTTTTGACGCTTCGTATATGGTACTTTCTGCTAAGTAATAATTAATTTTTAAAAGAGTATAAAAAGAAATTAATTTATTAAATTTTTAATTTTTAATTGTTTTTAACTAATAAAAGATGTGGGTGAATGAGTAGGCGCCACGTAGGCAATGCTGCGAGATAATGAACGGCTCAGATGGGGTGAACAATGATAGCGTGGTTGACGTGAGGATCAGAGGGTGCCATCGATTCGAGAGTGTGACTCCTCTATAGAAAATTGGAACAGATTAAGAAGAAAATTGGATTGAATTTGTGAGTCCAGTTTCTTGGAAATGGAAGGCCAACGGTGATGATGATGACGATGATGGAACCATGTTCGGAGCAAAACGAATATACGCAACTGGTGATCAAAAGACTAAAACGGCAAACGTTTGTAGTATTCTACTACTCGATTTATCTGTGCATGTATATATGATCTTGAGAGCCTAGAAGAGAGATTTATGAGGAGTCAAACTTGCCTTAAATGTTACTCATACATACTAATTCATAATTTTTTTCATCTCTAATTTCATAATACTGTTGTATCTCTACAATGTATTTGATTGCATTAATTAGATAATAGGTTTTCAAAACTAAACATAGTATTGTACTGGCTAAATATGGTGGTTCTTTTAGGTGAACCAATACTACGAAGACATGGATTTAAATACTATATTCAAAGATGGAATGGTTTCCTAGGTTGCTCACCAAAACCACTCTTAATTGGGAATTCCTTTTCCACATAATATAATAAAGGTAGTGGAAATGATTTAATTTGGAAATATAGAATAACCTTTTTCGATTCATCCTAATCTGATCCACCCAATCCACCATATCACGTTATCATATATTCAATTGAATATTAAACAAGTAAAGTATTAAAATTGATTTATTAAATAAAAATTATTATAATTTTGTATTTAAATCACGTATGGCTATAAATTAAATTTTAATTATTAATTATGATGAAATAACTTAATAAATAAAATAATCATTTTTCTTATATATTTGATTAGTGATATTTATTAATTAATAAAGACTTATATATATATATATATATAACTTAAAAATTATGTATTTTGTAGACCAAGAGCGAAATGACCAGGTAAAAAAATATCAAACAGGTAAACACTTACAATGATTCTAATACATAATATTTATATTTATTCACCCAACTCTTGGTTATATCTAGTTCTTCTTTAGGTGATACTTCTATTAAATGACTTGATTACAAGAGATTATCAATGATACTTAATTACAAACGATACACTTAATATACAATTTTCACTGATAGTATGTTGGACATCAATTGTTATGTTGAAGGTTCATTAGTTAATTTGTGTATTACCAAATAAATGTTGTTTCTGAGTATAAAGTTGAATTTGGAATGACTTTCATTACACTCTAGCCAACGTTAATTGTTTAAACTAATTGATAGATCATCTAGCTGATAGATCATCTAGCGTAAGATAATACCACTTGTTTTGATGCATATAATTCTGATTCTACTAAATGAAACACATGTTTAAAGATTCATAAACAGTCTAGAGATTAAATTCAATTACTTGTTCTTTAATTGTTAACATCAACATATTCTAGTACAAGATAATCTAATGATTCTAGAATGTATTAGACCATTTAAATCTTAACATATTTATCCAACTTACACACACATCAAAAAATTAACTAAAAACCTAATAAATGATTCTTAACTAAATTTTTATGTACTAAATGCACTCTTATTCATTCGTTTATCATGTTGCAAATTGGACTTACTTCCTTACATGTTAAGAATAAATGACTTACATATTTATCAGTTATTCTATATAATACACACTTTCCATCAGTCATTTGTATTTCTTTTGTTATTTTGATTGTCACGTATTGCAACCTTATTAAGGAGAACTCGCCATGCACATAATGGAACAGTTGGTAATGTTTTTATTTTCCAGAACATATCATCATTCTCCTCTCTATTTTCATTTCTAACCCTTTTGTAAGTTGAACTTATCGTGTACTCTAAATTTTCATCTCCTCTCCAAATCCAATTGTCCTCCTTGTCCTTTTCTATCTTACATCCCTAAATTCATTGCGTGAATTCTTCTACTATGAATCTCTTTCGTTCAAACTAATTCCTTCTCCAATTAAATGTCCATTCTCATTTGTTGTCGTTGTCGTGTCGCTTACCAACTTTTAGATAGACTTGGCAAATATTTTAGGATATATATCTTTTAATGAAAAGCTACCTACCTAAAAGTCACCCCATAAGTGATTTTATTACTTATTCCAACTTTCCTGCTCATACTCTCATTGAACCATCCACCCAGCTTTCCTCTTTTGCTTATAATCCTAACATCTATCCACCACCTAAATTCACTATGTTTATTAAGACTCCTCCAAAACTCATATTTAGATGTTATGATATCCTTTAAGAAACCTTTATCTTCCATTCTTAGTCTCTACCTTCATTTCTAAGAGAATTATGTTAAAAACTTTTATATTTATTTCTAGGCCACCTTCTTGTGTGCTCTTAGTGAAAGTGTCTCACTTTACTTATATCATCCTACGTTTTTTTACATCAACGATTCAATTGAATCAAACTACTTAAATGTCTTAAAAATCAAATCATGTCTTCACGTAATCCCTCACCATGCACATTCTTTTAGTATATAAACTTATAGATAAATAGAAATCTTTAATATATTAATCTCTACTCATATTCTTTTTGTACTTGTAATTTATTAAAGTATTAAAATTGGAACATATATTCAATCACTTAATTTATGATTATGATTATAAATAATCTATTACACAAAGGTACTTTGTGAATGAAATATTTGTAAAAAAGTATCTATGAATGTAAACCATAAAATGTATAACGCATAATCAATACACCAATTGTATAGTTTATTAACTATGCCAAAATTAGGTAGTAATTATATATATATATATATATATATATATATATATATATATATATATATATATGTGTGTGTGTGTTACATTTTGATTTTAAAGAAATAAGATTAACGCATCAATGAACTTTGAATATCAAAACTATCGAAGATTAAAGATTAATTAAAGTTATTAGAAAGTTATAACAGTTAGAATTTGTGCTTTATAAATATTATACTTATATTTTATAATAAAGGTTGAAATTGGTAAACATTCTTATAAATCCTAAATCACATGAAAACTTATACACGAGTAGGCTACTACAACGTTGTCAACCATTTCATTGAAATAATTTTAACTCCTCTTTTACTTTTTTTTTTTTTTTTTGTGCAATTTATACGTTTTTAATACTCTAGCTTAGCTACTTTATTGCCTCTTTTTACTTTATTCTGTATTTTATTTTACACATTTTATTTCTCTTACTACTTTTCTACACTTTCTATATTTGGTATCTTAAATTTTGGACACGTAATTGAACATTCTCAAATAATTAAATTATGTTTTTATTAATATTTATATTTCTAAGAATGTTATTCGGAAAATTCAATTTATAAAAATTTAACACACAGATCGATTAGATCAGTGGTGAAAGATGTAGCATAGAGGATAAAATGTCTTCGAAGAAATTACATATTCCTTTCCTCAAACACTTATAAAATTAAATTTGTTGACGAAAATTAAAAAAAAAATATACATATTACAATCAAGCACTAAATTATAATCTTCCATGTAAGTATAGATTCCAAAGAAGGAAATATTAATCTTTTAAAGATATTTTCAATATAATAAAGAAATTCATCTCACCGTGTCACATTATTTTTAATATTTTTTATTTAAAGTAAAACTAATATTTTAACTTTGTAAAATTAAAAAAAATAATTTTTATTCTCATAATTTAAAATGTTATGTTAAATTTTAAATTTTATATCACATCATATCAATAAAGTATTTTAGAAAACTCGAACTATAATGTGCATTTAATGTGTCTTTATATACATACTTGCTTAAGGAAGAAGTTGTCAAAGTACTAGGTTTGTTGCCAAAGCTGAATGAAGCCAGGTTGAACTAACAAAAGAATTCTTCGAAAGAACACCAATGGAAAGAGCCCACAAGGTGGCAACTTCATCACTTCATTTAGTCTTAACTGTTAGTTCTCGAAAGTAGCAAAACACTGAATCTGGGTCAACAAGAATTGGATGAGACTATTTCCCAATTTTGGAAACTATTGGTGACAGTATTTACACAGTTAAAGTGAACTTACAAATGATATTTATCCAAAATGAAAAATATTCGAGTCACTTTAAACATAAGTTTTTAAAATCATTTCTTTTTTTAGTCCAAAGTTACAATGGATTATCATTAGATTGAGAAAAAAAAATGATAATTTTGCCACTTCTCTTTAAAATTATGATCGATGTTATTCAGGTTTCATTACTCTATCGACGTAGATAAGTTTGCTTAATTAGCTTTAACTGCATCTAGAATTAATAAAGGTAAATAATTCATTATCCCAATTCCATAATTTTAGCAATTTTTTAATATAAAGTTTATGATGAAAGTAGCCAAACATTAATTTCTCTCGTGATTATTCTTTTATTTTTCTTTCATTGACTAAGCATTCGTTTATTCTTAACCTGAGCGAAATAATATGATACATAGGTTAAAAAGTCGACCAGCGTGCATAGTGAGTAACAGGTCCTTTCTTTATGTACCTTTCGGATTTTCTATCTGCAGCCCCCATAAACTTGAAAATTTCAAATTTATTCTTCTGGAAGTAAATTTCTTTGGGAGGCATTTATTGTGTTGGTGTTAGCTGGTTAAAGTGCTTGTACTTAATGTGAATGTGTTGGTGTGGTTGGTGGTAGTTGTGGATTGGGTTGGTACATTGAAAGTATGGTGCTTAGTGGTGAGGTTATTTTTCTGTTGCAGTTCTTTTTATGCAATTTAGATATTTATTGAATTTGAAAATTTATATAATTTTTTATAATTTTTTTAAAATTCTGAATTGTAAAATTTGAAAAACAAAATATTATTTTGAATTGTATAACTTGGAATGAAAATTATTGTTTATGGATTTTGTAATATAAAATGCAAATTTGGTTTTTAAATTGTACAAATTTGTATTTTAAATTACATAATACAAAAATAAAAATTTTAAATTTATTTTGTAGATTTTATTTTTATCTTTTTAAGTCAATACTTACAAGTGTAATTGAAACACAAGATCAAGTATTACATTGATTTGTAATTATTCTTTCAATTACTTTAATAGTAATTATTAAATATAGAAATAAAATTTTAATTTTTTTTAAGTAAAAAAATCTAATGAAGTGAATAAATTGTCAGATATGGATGAGTTTGATATTATAAATTGTGAGATATGGATGAGTTTGATATTATGAAGTTGTGATAATAAAAGATGAATTGATTAGAGGAGACTGTGTTCATCCTTCTACAATAAACGAGATAAGTATAATTTTATATTATTTGTATAAAAGATGTGACACAAGACATGCTTATGTTGTAATATATTTGTATGGATATTTGGTATACAAAATGACTTACTTTAATAGGTGCATAAGGTAGCTTTTTGACTTAGTTTTGTAATTATCATTTTCAGGTCTAATACAACGAATGGACAATAGGGAAGAAAAACATATGTGTTATTAGGTTGTGAAAGGGGTGGTAAGTAAAGAAAATACAAAAATGATTTGCATTTCACTAACTGGATAAGGGTCGGTGTTGAAGGTAATATGTGGAAGTCATAATCATGAATTGACTGATATATTGATTGGTCACCCTTATGCTAACAAATTAACACCTAATGAGCATTTTACGATTGTTAACATGACTCAAAGTTTAGTAAAGTTGACAAACATATTAATTCCTTTCAAGAACAAAAGTGAAGACAATGTCGTCACGATAAAGCTAGTGTATAATGTTAGATATGCAAATAGGAGATCACAAAGAGGATCTAGAACTGAAATACAACAATTACTTATGTTGCTACTCGCGTAGATTAATGAGTTATTATAGGTTGTTACAAATGTTTTGAACACATACCAATTCAGTGACATTACTAAATGCATTTAGCATAGTATATATTTTATGTAAAACACATACAAAATCAACAAATCTAGGTTTCCTTTACTTGATATCGTTGGTGTGATGTGCATATGGTTGACTTTCTTTGTTGTTTTTGTATTGTTAGCAAGTGAACAAGAAAACAACTTCATTTGGACTCTTGAAAAACTTAGCGGGTTGGTTTTAGATAAGATGTTTTCACTCAAGTAATTGTTAGTGACTAGGTTCTTTCATAATAAATGTAATTAGCATTGTTTTTCCTTAAGGTTCCAATCTTTTATGTTAGTTCCATACTAATAAGAACGTTAAATCAAAGTGTAAAATGTTACAAGATTTTATGTAGGCTTGGGATGTTGTTATGGATGCATAAGCATATGTGATTAATTATGCAGATTGTGATACATTCATGAGGTGTATAAACTGTTGTGAAGTTGTTTATTTGTCATGTCCATTATATTTTGAATATGTGAATGACGTATAGGTTATTTCACACAAGGAAAATTTTGTTACGGTATGAACAAATAGGATTATGCATTTGGGCAATACAACATCAAATAGGTATATTCATATGGATTTATTACTTATAGTTAAAAAAACTTTTAAAACTTGTTGGTTCCACATTTTTGTTTGTTTTTTTAATTTGTAAGGATGAATATGCTTATTAGAACATGAAACATATTTCAAAATAGTATGACACTTGTCCTAGTAAACAACATCATAATATTGCAACATTATGAAATTTAGGCATCCTTTGAGGCGAGACTCCACATTATGGGGGCACACTTTTAATGTGAGTTTTTATAAAAGATTGTAAGAGTTTGTATGTAAATATGCTTTGATGTACATTTCTGAAAAGTTTGATTGGGCTAGACATGTTTGATATTGAATGTTGTGATTGTCTACTGAGACATACTCACAATTTACCTTATGAGACATACTCACAATTTACCTTATGCATGCAAATTAGTGAGATATAACCTTGGTAGCATACCATTGAATGAAAATGTCATGTTCATCGTACTTATCTTTTCTGATGTCATCATGTGAATTACTATTTAAGTTTTCTATTCAAATCGAATTTGATGTTATTTTAAATCATTTTAAGCAAGTTGATATAACAGGTGCAATGACAATTAAGACCAAAGTACATGAAATTGCATACCCAAATATGACATCAATTTGTTCACAAGTGGATAAAGTGAAAACCAAGGTTTCCCAAAAAAAAAAAAAAAATCAAGCAAATTGATTAGTCAAGTCTATAAAGTGTAACAAATAATATGTTAATATCATTTATTCTATGCATGATAATTCTTCTACACTAAAATCAAGCAAGGAGAGGGTGAAAATTAAGGTCCCCATGAACATTAAACTAATTCTCATGTTCGATCAATGTCATCGTAGTTGTAACCCTTACATATTTAATGTCATTGATGTGAAGACTAATGGTCATCGTGATTATCGATCTATTGCTGCATAAAGACTCATTTTCTCTTGTGAGAATGGATTTATTTAAATAAATTAGGAAGTGACGTGATGAATAAGTTGCAATGTTTTGTGGTTATGAATAGGTAAACTAACTAAAAAGGTTATTAGTCATGGGTGAGATGTCAACGTAAGTAGTTTGAACACGTTATTAACTTATTTGCATCTTTTACCTATTGAATACTTAGCTAACAAACATTGATGTAATTGTAAATTAGTGTAGATAAGTGGATGACTATATTTGATATGGGACACATGATTACTAGTAGATATAATGTTGTATTGGTGTGTTTATCATTGAAGCAAAATATAACGATATTCTCATTACAAAGTAAACCTACCACGGATGTTAGTCTATATCGACTCATATGTATTGGACATGTATATGGTTCACATTTGTTTAAGTATTTTTTAATATATGTTGTCATCTTTTACATCCTTATTCGCAATTAATGTTGATTAAATTGTACATTTATGAAACATTTGCAAGTGAAATTGCAGGATAGTTGTCCCATACCAACTGTAGAAATTTTATAGTCTATGTACCGCTACATGGAGGCTAAGTTATGGTCATCATTCTACGTTAGTTAGATACAAGTATTTGCTCAAGTGTTAAGAGTTACATCCATATGTTAATCCTGCATACGATTGACTTGTATGTTTTCTGGATTGTGTTAATGTACTGAATTAAGCAAATTTTGATTGAAAACATGTGATTTGTGGCATACTAGCTTTCTTACAATGTTGACAAATAATAACAAGTTACATGAAGTAAGAACATAACACATATGTCCAATTAAATTAAAAAACATCATGTAAATGAATTTAAGTTTACTAACAATTTATCCTAAATTCAAAAACAGAAAATGTAAATGCATAAGACAACTAGCTAGTTCCTGGGTCCATGTCGCCTTTCACTACAACACATGGTTGTCTACTATAAACAACCCCTTCATTTGTTACTCTACGGGCTAACTGTAGTGCAGTCTGGGTTCCCTCCCAAGCTAGAGTACCTTCGGAGACATGTCCACCATCAATTATCCTCTGTAATACATTGGCAATCCTCTTGAATATACCCTGCAGTAATCCAATTGACATTTGTTCGTGAATATATTAAAATAAATAAGCACGGTAAATACATAATAAATATATGCTATAACATAATAACTTATCGAACATGTGTAGCCCTATTGTCACACGAGTTTTGTGTTTCCATCATCTAGACTATGAGAGTGACAACATGGTAATACATTTGGTTGATCTTGCTCTACCTCCACGATGTATGGGTGTGACATAGATTTGAATCACTCCATGTATTAGATTACACATGCAGATGTAGTTATAACCCCTATCACACCCATGACGAGGTGGTCGACAAAGTGAAACCATATCTCATCTATAATGGTGATGACACCACCTTCAAATGGCATGGGAGGTTGAGGAATCATCTATTGGTACTCACATTAATATAAGACAAACTTTGACAAATGTCGATGCGTACATGTACCCAAATAGATGTATCTAACTAACATAAGTATCTACTTGAATGACCTACATGGATGATGGTTTTCATAACTACCCTAAATGACCCCATCATGGGTTAGACTATCCCACTACACCCGCACAGTACCAATAGTGCATATATGTCGTCTAGTGATATATTTTCCTACCAGTTGATGAACCTCCTAATAAGTGGGATTCAAATCCCTCCTGCTCATCCCTGGAAAGTGCTCACGCTTGTTACAATTTCAAAACAACATTATTCATATATTCTTATGTGAACAAATCTAACTTCTATAAACTATATGTATTATTTACCGGCAAAAGCGTGACATAATCGTGCAACTGCTTTGTTTAGGCAAAACAGACGTCACCTAACTGGTCTTACATGTGAGTTAGCACGACAACTCTCCATGAATATCCACCACACATCCACAAATCACTAAAAAGTAGCAAGTACAACAAGCTAATTGATGTTATGTTTCCGTCAGCAAATGTTGTGCATCCCACAAGATGCAAATAAGCTCTCACGACACAATCCCATTTTTAGACGATGTAACACTCCTTATATACCTTTAGAACCAACTAAGACTTACTTGTTCACCATAAAAGTGCCTCACCTCTGTCGTGACATCACCCAAGTCTGCAAGTAGCAACTTACCAACACTATTGTAGCTGTAGTGAAATCCAACATCACATGCATACAAAATTGTCTTGCAATAGGAATATGAAGAAGGGTTAACACATCATCCTAGGTGATTGTCATCTCATTAACAAGAAGGAGGAAAATGTTAGTATCTCGATGTCACCTCTCTCCAAAGGTAGAAATCAATAACTTATTAGTCGTCTCATAATTGATGTTGAATAATTGCCAAAACCCAGAGTTAAGCACCGCAGCTTCAATTTTCCGATGAGGGATCTCAAGTCTACTTAACTTTTGACCATGGTAGACCAAATTCAGTTTTCCTCTATCCTAACACAAAAATATGGGTGTTGGTAAGTATAAATAATATCACACGACCAAATATCACAATTAAGTGCAATTTTTCTTTTACTTGATCTTCCCATATGTTAAGCAAATCTGACTAGTACAAAAGTATCAAAAGGTCCTTCAGGAAATTTGTCACGGGGATCATGTCTTATTGCAGATGCATAAATCATAGCACAACTACCATGAACAACTTGTTTATAATCTCTTCTATGGATCAATGCTATATAGGTCTGTGTCTAACATCACATTGAGATGCACCATCTTTTGTCCTACCCATTCTGCATATTAACATAATTTATATATTAATCAATAAGATAATCTAATATAGTTATTTTTCAAAATAAAAAATGCATTTTAGATTGTATAATATGAAATTCTCTTTTCAAAATTAGTATATATTTTGGATTGCATAGTCCATAATGCATTTCTAGCCTTCGAAAGTTTTAGAATTGTAAAATCCATTGATTTCTATATCCAAAATATATTATGTTATTAATAAATACATTTCAAATTGTATAATTTGAAATGAATTTCTAAATTTAAAATTGCATTCCAAATTGCAGAATTCAAAAATATATTTTTTAATATTATATTACATTTTAGATTGTGAAATCTTAAAATTTCGAAAAGTAAATTCTGAAATATATACAAATTAATACATTCTGGACAGTGAAACTTAAAATATTTCTAAAATAACTAATCTCAAACATAGCAAGGGATAATAAAAATGATTTACGAAACTAACCTCTTCAACGATATTATTGACACGAAAGTGCAATGGGTGACTAAGGTAATTCCCAACAACGATAAAGGGTTCATGAATCTGAAACCAGAATTGAAAGACCAATTGTGGAGACATACGATTGCTCTAAGAAGAAGAGAGGATGTGGGTTTAAAATATATATTTTATTAAGGGCAAATGTGTCATTTCGTTACCCTAATGGAGTGGAGAGTGAAATCATGGAGTTGCGGGAAGAAATGACCCGAGTAACGATCCTGTAGATGTTGCTGTTTTGACATTTGTGGTGCACTCTTGGAATCTAATGCTTCACTCTTTAAGTTGGATCATCTAATTTTACATTAAAAACCAAGTAAACTCATATATGTCGGGTCTTATGCGAAGGAATTAATGATATATCAATATAATGGATACAAATAACTTTAGAGAGTAACTATATTGTGTTGAATAAAAATAATATATTAAATTTAATATTTTAACATGCTCAATAACATAAGACCAACACGTAAACACCCGCTTAAAATTATATTAGCAAACAAATATTTTAGCATGTTCTCGATTATCCAGCCTGCATGCCCATTAGAGTTTAGCGTTTTGACTTGTGTCAACTCGTTTAACTAGCATTCTGCACATGTTATTGACATTAAAATTGTTAGACAATTGAACATGCGTATTGTTTTATCTGATCGATTTAACTTGTCTATATGTTAACTACGGAAAATGTTATTTGCACCCCACTTTTTTATCAATTAATTTACCTCTCCCTTCCTAATTGTTTTCAGCACTTATGAAATTAAATTTTATTTGTAATATGAAATTATACCATTTGTTGCTTTAAGACGCTTGAATTTCGTACATGTAATATAAAGTTTTGGGTTCATTCTTTTCTTTTCTTTTTTTTAACCATGCACCCATTCAATGGAGGAGCAAAATGATTGACGATATTTACCTGTTCTGATTGGACCAAAACGACGTAACATGTTTAAAACCAATATTGAACAAACCAATAATTGACTTACGTTATTCATAAGGTGGTTATTTGCGACCTAGTATTAACAAAAGAAAGTGGTTATTTTAAAAGCAAAAAAGTGTAATAATTTGACAAAAGCACCCCACGAGCCAACACACACGCCACCACCAAAATTCAGTGAAAGGACCTGTCAAAATTTAAATCACAAGCATTTGTTGTGAAAATATTGAAACCATAAATCAATATTACAACGTCGCCAAGAGAAAGGGGTGGTTGGTGACGCTCTACAAGCATGGCTCCTTGTCCCGGCGCCGCCAACCTCTGCTGCCTCTTCATCCGCGACGAACCCTCCCCGCCGGAGACCCTCGGCGTCCTCGCCTTCGACGCCGCCAAGACCATGTGCCGTCTCCTCTCCCTCTACAACTCCCTCTCCCACCAAGAAATCATCCACCTCCGCCGCAACATCATCCGGTCCAAATCCGTTTCATATCTAAACTCCCGCGACGAGTGCTTCCTCCTCACCCTCGCCTGCGCCGAGCGGCTCGAGGAACTCAACCTCGCCGCCGCCACCGTCACCCGCCTCGCCGCCCGCTGCTCCGACCAAAACCTCGCCCGCTTCGAAGCCCTAGACGCCCGCAAACTCGAGTTCGGAACCCGCGATGTGGAGAAGAAGATCGAGAGCATGGAGAAGCTCGTGTTCGCAACGAGGAGCCTCCACAAGGCCATGGAGTCCCTCACGGAGATGGAAGCGTCGGAGAGAAAAATGCAACGGTGGCGAGCCATTAGGGCAAACCACGGCCTCAAGGTCAAGGTCGAATGCTTCAATGACAGAATCTTGTTTTATCGGAGACAGATTATATATTTCAAACAAGTCTCCCTTTGGGGTCAGACATTCGACAAGGTTGTCGGGCTCATGGCGAGGATTGTTTGCATTGTCTACAATAGAATATGTTCCGTTTTCAGAATCTTCATCACGGGTAATGTTGCAAGATGTATCAACCAGAAGAGGAAGAACAATAACCGAATCAGGGTGGCTAGATCGCCGGAGAATTGTTGTTGCCGCGTTGAACATCGCGAGTTGTATAGGTTGAACCTATTTTTGTTCGACCAAACCGAGGAGCAGTTGTTCATTCGGAAGCGCGTGTGGGGTTGTTGTCACGCGCAGAAGAGTGCTTCCACCGGGGTTTTCCGGTACCGCTACTCGCCGCCGCAGGGAGGCGGAGAGGCGGCCCGGAACAATCGCGTAATGCGGCTGGCGCCGGCGGCTACGGTGGGCGGGGCGGGGCTCTCGCTAAGATACGCGAACGTGATTATGTTGGCGGAACGGTGTTTGAACGCGCCTGATGCAACGATTGGGGACGACGCGCGCGCTGCGTTGTATGAGATGTTGCCTGAGAGGTTGGAGGTGAAGTTGAGGACGAAATTGAGAGGGGAGTGGTTGGAATGGGGGAAATTGAAGGGTGACAAAGAGGCGCATTCGGCGGCGGCTACACGGTGGCGCGGGGAGGCGGCGGAGGTGCTGGAATGGTTGGTTCCGGTGGCTCATGACATGGTGAGGTGGCAGGCGGAGAGGAACTTGGAGAAGCAAAAGTTTGAGACGAGGCCAACGGTGTTGTTGTTGCAAACTTTGCACTATTCGGATTTGGAGAAGGTGGAGGAGGCCATTGTGAAGGTCTTGGTGGGGTTGAGTTATATGTATTGGTACAGAAAATTGTGAAGCTTTTTGTGTTTTTCATATTTCAAATTTCTCATCTTATTTTTTTCTATTTTTTTATTTCTAGTTCTTTTACACTAACAAGTCTGAAGATTGATGCCTACAAAAAAATTTGCCATTTGCATGTAGAACATGAAATTATATTTGTCTATAGAAGTGTGTGTAGAGATCTTGAGTTTGTGTCTTTAGTGGCAATGAAAGTCTTCACATACATTTACATATATACATATATATGATTGATAGTAGAGATGGAATTATCAAATTCTAGATCATCACCAAGAGGTGATAATTTGTTTCAATATATTGATCAATGCACTAGTGGCTACATTATGTTAAGCCCTCGAGCTGGTTGAAGGGACAATGCTTGTTGAGGAAGGGTGACTCTTACAAGACATAAACTATTATATCAGACACGAATTGGTGAATAAAATCTCATAAGGCCAATTGCGTGTCACTCTTAAATATCGAGAGATTAACAAAATTTCGCAAATATTATCAATAAGTTTTAGTATAAAATGCATTTGTTTTGGGTTTTAGATTTTCAATTAGTTCTGTGTTGTTTCTTAGAATCCTGCTTCTCACATTTCATTTTATTTTATTTGCTACCTGATATACCTTTCTACATCGTTCATGCTGATTTCCTTATATATATATATATATATATATATATATATATATATTTGTGTTTTTTTTTTTATATATATATATATATATATATATATATATATATATTCGTGTTATTCTTTGTTTAGTAACTCATAATTTTGTCATTTCTCTTTAACATAGAGGTATAAATGGCAATATTTTTTTAAGGTACTTGCTAATAGCAATCGTTAAAATGCTGGTTGAAAGAATAATACTCCCTGTTGTTTTTATTATAAGTTTATTTTAAGGCATATTTTATTAAAGATTGATGGTATTCTTTTATAAGTCATTTTATAGTTTCTATATAATAATACATTTTTTTATTTGTTCTTATTAAATATTACGAGAATGTTTATTTTTTATTAATAAATAAAAAAAATCATTAATGAGAATGTAAATTATAGTAGATTAAATCAACTGAATTAATTATTTAGTTTTATTTGTTAGCATAATTTTCGTGGGAGAGCATCTTTAAGCTTGCCAAAATATTAATGAACAAAACCTGCGCAGAATTAAACGACGTGTTTTTACTGTACATAGATTAAATTAAAAAATACATATATATATATATATATATATATATATATATATATATATATATATATATATATATATATTAAGTAATATGGCAGTGTCTCATAAAGTTATAAAGCTTTGGTGAAATTGCATTGTATCCACAAACATTTCCATTTTCTTAAACCTTTCAACAAGCTCTAATATATAGAGATGAAAGAAATAGACGGAGTGAAAAGAGAAAAAAAGAGTTAAAAATGAATGGAAACAAATAATAGTATGGTTGAAAAGAAATATGTGAGAAAGAAAATGAAAAATAAATATTTCTTTTATCCAAAAAATATAAACAAAAGTAATCGTAATATGTGTTTTTATTTTTTTTCTCTTTCATTTCATCCCAATTCTAGACCCTGAATCTTACCTAAAGAAAATAAAAATAACATAATTAATCTCTAAAAAATGTCTAGTTGATTTTTTTTATCTATTATTAACATTTTATACAAAAATTAGAAATAAGGAAAGAAGTAGAAATAGTATAAATATACATATGTTTATAAACAAATAAATCAAATACACGGTAACTTAACTCAATTCTTAGATTATTCAAAACTACAATTAGATTAAAAGGCAAGCTTTCAGAAAAAGATGCGAATAAGTTTTTGTTTAACCTGACACTATAATATTGCATTCTTAAAGAAAATTGTTTTTTATACACGTGAAAAAAATAAAAAGATGTCTTTTTTTAATTTCAGGTGTACTTTTGAAATATGTCTATAAAATAGACTAAGTATATAAAAATAAAATTTTTTATATTGTATAAATGAAATTGTTTATTAAAGATTTAAAGCAATATAGCCACGAGTTTAGGGTGTTAATGGTAGTTGTAAGGGCTGCCACAGGTTGATGGTTTGCTGGCGGCGATTTGATCATGTTATAAAGATTTAAATAGAAAAATAATTTAAGATTAACAAAAATATATTAATATGATAAAGTGGTTTCAAAGAAAATTATTAACTTTGACTTGTTGATTTTGAATGCAACGCTGACTCGACAGTTTTGTAGTCCTTAGAACCATTATTGGAAAAGCACTTGTTTATCAACTATAGTTACTGGCTGCTAAAACTTGAGGTTTATCAGTTGGACCATTTGACTTTGAATAATGTGTGAAGAATCAAAATAGGATGAAATGAATTATCGATTTGATTATCAAAATATTAATACTACTTTTTTCTTTTTACTTAATCTCTCAAGTATATAAAAACTAAATTATATAAAAGTTTTTAATATTTTGAAACATTCATTCTATTAACCTTTCCAGTAAATTAAATCATTGTAAAGTATGTTAAATGCAATATTGGCATGTTAAATATTTTATTAAACTATGTTGTTGCTCTAAATTTTCAGTCATTTCACGTTAACACCCTAGAACACACCCATATTTCTATTAGCATAAATATGGTAGTGATACCTTAATACGTAGATACCTAATAATCTTAAATTTTCTTTTACTTTCTTAAACAAATATATATCTCTTAAGTTTATATTATGGTACTTCATCAAACTAAAGGTGGTTAATTAAGTCAGTTTTAACCTATTTTGATTTGGTCCAGTCTGGTTTGTAAAAGATAAAGTAAAATCTGGTTTGTAAAAGATAAAGTGAAATCGGATGGTCTCTCATGTTAAAACTAGTTAAAATTGTTGGTCTACCCGACTAAAAGATGAGTTAACCAGTACTTAGGCTAGTTTGCAAATTTAGAAAAGAAATTGTACTTTTAAAATTGTTTATATATATTAAAGATATATTTAATCATATAAATATTTTTTTTAATTTTTTAATTGATTAATTAATATCTCTAAATAAATTAAAATTATTAAAATTATTTCATTATAATTAATAAAAGAAATTTAATTGGTAAATGTTAATGATTTAGATTAAATATTATGGCATATTTACATCTTTAAATAATATAATATAAAAAATTGAATCTTTTAAACTATTTTAATTTTAATTTTTAATTTTTAAAAAAGTGGACTAACAACCTGGCCCACCAAATGATGAGTTAAGTGATACCGATTAGAGTAGATTAGCGGGTTGAAACATCAATTTGACCTAGCAAATTTTGGGGAGCTGGTGGGCTCAAACTTGAAGTAGTAAAGAAACTGGTTTGATTTAGAAGTGATTTTTTAATAGAGCTTTATGGTATATTTCACCAGTTCAAATGGTGAGGAACAAAGAGGATGGTTGGATTTTGGGCAAAAAGGGAGGTGGAAGGTATAATGTGTCATATGCTTATAATGTGTCATATGCTTATGATGTGCTTCAAGATGTGGAGTGGGTAAAATACAATTTAGCCCAATATGTGGCAACTCAAGGTATCACTAAGGTTGTTTTGTTTATTTGGAGGTGTATCAAAAATAGGATTGCAACTAAGAATAATCTCCAAAGAAGAAATGTACAGTTAGGCAATGACTTGAGTTGCCCTCTTTGTGTTGTGGAAAATTAATCAATGAATTATTTATTGTTTAACTGCAAAAAAAAAAAAAAAACTAAATTCAATTCGGAAATCATGTTGTTGATAAGTAGGGAGATCTATTTGCTTGATCGGTAATCTAACTCATCATTATTGAGAACAAGATTTAGGCTTGGATTCATGTGAGAGAAAGGAAATTGGAATGTTGCATATATAGGGTGCATTGGTATGGTACATTTGGAGGATAAGAAACGTTGTGGTTTTGAGGATTTGATTGCAACATTAGCTTCACAACATGGATATGACATTGACGTGATTAAGGATGAATGTAAAATCCTTCCACTTCATATTTTTCCTTCTGACAAGTCGATCCTATGCATTTACTAAATGGTTAGGAGTTCAATAGAGGTAGATGAGTATCCTCATATTTGAAGTGGAATATCTGAAGTAATGTGTAAAGTCAAAATATTCTAGTAGTTGTGCTAGGAACTGCAACTATATGCAAGCATCAGTCTACACATAAGGACCACGCCAATTCTACACGATTTAGCTTATCGTTCTTAAACAAATAATTGGATTAAGGCACCGATCAAAATAAGAGAACTGTGCTTTTTTGAAAGTGCATGTTATTCCTACCCAAGTTTTGGCCTACACTGAATTAAAAATTTCCAATACGTCTAGTATCTTGCTCCTAAACACTATATTACTCCTATGAAAAGCATTCCAGATGATAGCCTAGCCACCCAAACTATTCTCCATGCATAGTTTCTCTTTCTATCTAAACATCTCAACTCAAAAGCCAAGGAATGTTCCCTAACTGTGCTTTGGTGTACAGACTTAATCCCTTTCATTATCCTAAAGAACCCACTAGTGAAGAGACTCTAACAAACATGATCAGTTTATTATGATTCATTGTCACAAAATCATCATTAATAATTTCTCTAAGTTAGGTCTAATTGATCTTAATGTAAGGAAGGTAGACTAGCTTCTTACCTTGGAGTGATCTAATATTGTGTGCAATTTTTTTTGCATGATAATCTACCTTAATGTTATCTTGCATAAAAGATCGTTTATACAGATTCAAAATTTTATGATAATTCTTTTCTTCTGTGTTGAAATTTAAATTCTAGGATTTAAAGTTTAAAGTCCATTACGTTTGATTAAAGGAACTAAATTATATTGAGATGACTTTAGCTTTAATTTCCATGTGAAAAAAGTAAAAACATGATATCAGTTACATTAATTATATGGTGTCAACTAGTAATATTATAACGTTTTAACTATTTGGAAAATATACTATTTGGTTACGTTTGTTTACTGGAATATATGCTTGAAGACATACCATCAACACAATATCTTCCATTTTGAGAGATATCTTTTGTTCTTGACACTAATATCATCACAACTAAATTCAATGAATAATGCTATTTTTACTTAAAATTCTCATCAGATACCTTTACACTGACTTTTTCTTCTATCTGTTTACCATGCTTATTTTCCCCCCTTTTCCTGGTAGAAAGGAAAATGAAGGGAAAATTTTAAGGAAAATCATCATTACTAAACGTTTTTTGGTCAATCTTTTATTAACATTACTCAGTTTCAACACCCATTTTATTTCTCATCCTTTTAATTCTCATACTTAATAGTAAGCAAAATTGTTTGAACTATGATCTAAAGTCCAAACTTCACCACTTATGTTTTCATCCAATCCAATTAGTTTCAAGCAATTGATTTCTGTATCTGCAAATTTTCTTCGTCCACCTCCTCAGTGTAATGTAATAGCAAAAATAACATTTTAAAATTTTTAATATTTTATGGAAAATAAAATATTTTACATAATGTATTAAAAAGTTTTCGGATTACAATTTCAAAATCATTTTAGAAAAACTTATTTCAAAATAAGAATTCTGGAAAATACTATGAAATTAACTATGTGGATTGATTATCTTAGAACATTCTATAATGAATTTTTGTTATGAAACAACATTTCTGAAACAATCTAAATTATATAAAAGGTGCAAAGAAAATATGGAGGTGCGGACAGCAATATTAGAATTTTCACAAAATATTGAGTCTACTTTTTTATGAACATTCAAACTTTTGGGCCGTATATATCGCTACTTTTCTCAGCCCAATTTCATGATTTTTCTTTTAATGAATTCTATATAGCAGCCATATGTTTCATATGCATTCAATTTCCCCAGTAATTACAATATTTAGGGCGAAGCAAGGTTTGCATTTTTCAAAAAAATTACATCATTTTATAAAGGGATTCATTGAATCAAATTTTATCATTATAATATTATTAGAATATCTTCAAGAACTCTGAATAGTTAAATTCGTAAGATAGTCTTATAATAGAGATAGCCGTATACACTTTTAGACATTTTATGGAAACATTTATAGGTTAAAATAAAAATACATTTGATTTTCTTCTAGCCTAATCCAAGTAATTCTTATCAGCATTATATGAATATTTAACTTTAAGCACTATCTTTCTAAGTATAAATTTTATGGGAAATAGATGTGTCCCCATTAAATATTCATTATTACAAATTGCTCAAATTATATTGAGCACTGAAAGATATTTTAGTAAACATCACCAGGTATAGTGGGATTTGTATGAATAGTTATAGCGTCTAGTCAAAATAACACAATCAAATTTAATAAATAATTGTCATTTGGTTTTCCTAAATATCATCATTTCCTGGAACAGGCCAATCAGAACACTGATTATGATAACGTTATTACGCTGGTTTTGTCACTTTGCTTCCTCATGCTAACATTTTTTATTTGAATTTTTATTTATATTTTGGCATGTCGGTCTAATTTATAGGGTTGATACTGGTTATTCTGTGGAAGGAGACAATTTTTTTAGTAAACAATTAGATTCTTTAAGAGTTGGAACATCTTTCTTTGTTAATTAGATAAGAATATTTGTCTATACGTGGGAACAACATTAGTAATAAATATATTTTCATCCTTTTGAAAACATATCCTGAATAAAATAAAGTTCTGTTTAATATTTTTAATATATCAATACATTGATGGTTTAAACAAAATATTAGATTTGAGTTTTACGAATGAAAAACGTGATTAGGATAACTCCATTGTAACTAGCCAAAATTTTCAGAATAAAAAACCATTGGACAAACGTAATGTTATTATATACCAATAATATAAAAATGAAAAAAAATGATTTAAATAAATGTTTGATCTTTATAGATTTGTAAATTTTGTATACGCTTCTTAATTAAGTTTTAGTTCTGTTTTGGTCATCACTTATACATTTTTTATTTATTTTTATTTAATATTTACTATAGTATCTTTTACTTGTTAACTTATTCATTAACTAACACATCAATGACTAAGTAAAATTTATATATATATATATATATATATATATATATATATATATATATATATATATATATATATATATATCATTTTTTTCTTTTGGTTCCTAATAAATCTTTATATTTTTCCTTTTATCCCAATGATGATATTAAAAAGTGAATATAATTAACACGTGTATTTTTTAAATTATTTTGTTTGAAGGAAAAAAATATTTAATATAGTGTAAATAATATTGTTTTTCTCCTCTTAGAGTTTGCATCTCCGGTTTCTTTTAGTTTTATCTATTTAACTGTGAAATCCAAATATGAGAATACAACTAACATATGTAATTTTTTTTAAGTTACTTTATTTGAAGGAAAGAAATAAATGTAATGCAAACAACAATGTTTATTTTTTGTTATAGTTTGAATCTCGTTTTTCTTTCAACACTCCTAAACCATATACCCATCAATCTTCATTCTCGTTAGGTTTTACTGTTGAATTAGAAAAAGTTAAAAAAAGAAATAGGGAATGTAAATCTTATCTGAAGGGAAACCAGATCCTCATAGCACCACAATAATTAATGTAAAACTGATGTTAATGTTATAATATTCGTAGCAGTTCGCAGTGTCTGTTATAAGCTGTAATGTTCGGCGTGCACATGTGCTTGTGTGCCATTGTAGTGGATTGTGTAAGCAACCAAATTTCTACGTATTTTGAAAACAAATGTCCTAATTTCTTCTCAAATATGTCACTATGGGTCTCCCTTCTATAGAAAATCAACGTTGTGGACCAAATACACGAAAACTTTGTTCTGTTTTTGTTAAAATTAAAGGAAAAATTTAAACTTCAAATTGGAAGTTGTCTTTTGTTTATTTTCCTTATCATTTGTTCTTTCTATTTTACTGCTATTGTCACTTACTCATACCTAATGAATACGGTGTAATTCGAGATTTGCAGTTAATATATATATATATATATATATATATATATATATATATATATATATATATATATATATATATATATATATATATGGAGTTTTTTAGAGGCGTGATTTTATTTTGGCCACGCTACGTTTACTTCTTGGGCACACGTATTTAAATAATTGCCATATATAAAATTATGAAAAATAGATATGCTTGTATTATACTAGTTTATTTTACATAAATCCTATTTTTATTTTGTAGATAAAAGTATTTTTCGATATTTATAAGTTTACACATCAAGCATAATTAAATGATACAGTGGAATACTATGATTGGTACTCGAGTGGACAGAAAGTTTGTCCAACTATAATGTGTTCTACCAAACTTAATGCAAGAAAAATGTGACATATATTAGTTTTTTTTTTTATCAGAAAAATAATGTTTCATTAACAAAAAGGATGACAGAAGGTATAAGATAGCGAAAAGGGTATAAGTTTTTTTCTAATTTTTCCACAGTCTCGGTTGATATGAAACTAGCCAAAAGGGTATAATATTAATATTATTATTATATTTGAAAAAATTAATAAAATCCCTTTACTTTGAATCAATAGAATAGTGAGTAAAACTTAAAATAAATTATTGAAAGATATTTTCATCCTTATCAAACTAAGAAAAATAGTAAAAATTAAAGATAAAAAAATGCAATAAAAAAACTAATTACCAGAACAGAAAAGTTTATACCCCGAAAGAGTGACGTGGAATTAAACATAATATTAAGCGTATCACAACACACCAACATAGAATATGCATCCACAATTAACATAATTTGTTACCTAATTTTGATGGGATAATATTTCACTAGTTTTTTACCCATTTTATTCTTATTTATATTAAGCAATCAACATATTATTTTTCACTTTATTTTCTATTCAATTCACAATCACCAGTGAATCCAAATCCCATTAAGTAATGCTCATGCGTATGTCGGGTGTTGTTTTATCGTTTGAGTCATTGTTGAATGGTTTTGTGGTTTTGATTATGAAAGAAGATGGAATAGAGGCCATTAAAGTAGGTTTAAGTTTTTTTCTTTTTTATTACATCAAGTTTACTTTGTTTTTACATTTTACATGAATTATTTGTAATTAATGCAAAATAAATTCTCACTCTATCCCCACCTATTTATAATTATCCCTAACCCACCTTCCACGCCATTGGTGTAATTGTGATATTTTGGTATAGTAAAAATGTTTGCTAAGTTGATAGCATAGTCTCACTATTTTTTATTGAAAGGGGTGGTGCTCTCCGTTATGGACCCATCCCCCATCCCGTTCCGTTCCGTCGCTGGTTATTGACTTTTTGACGTAGCTGAATTGCATTATATACACTCATTAATTGTGGCTTATCTTTTTTGGTTTTAGAAGGTTCTTCCACTCAACAAGTGTCTTATGTTTAGTGTACTATCGCAGTAATAATAGACAAACATAGTTTGACCCAACCACGGCTTCACTCTTCATCACGACAAAACCATAAGTCACTGGTATAGGGAACATTGCTTCGTCATGGATTTTTACTTTTTAGTGCGTTTTTTGTTTGATAGAATTATTTGATAGCAATGGAAGATTGTATAAAGGGAAAATGAGAAAATTCAACAATAAGAAAAAATTTCATAAAATTATTGTCAATTGCTGTGTAAGTTTGACTCAAGTATTGTTATATAATTTCTCCTTCAAAAAATTCAATAATAATATCAATGTTCATGGGTCATTTTTGTATCAAGCTCAACAAGTATGATCATCTATACAAAGATTCTTTAACAAATATCTCATTAATTACAAGTTAGGATCTGTAGTGGGATACTGATGTTTATAAATGCTTCCACGTATGAAGATGGAAAAATTTAAAAAGAAATCTCATTTAAAAGATCAGCAAATATATAATCTATTTTCCCAAATTATAACTCCCTCCTATACCTTGAAATCCGCAAAACATGTGGTTAGTTTCTTAATAGAAAAAAATCTTGCTTTGAGACCAGTAAAAATGTAAAGAATTTATAAAAAGGAATAAATTATAACTTGAGTTTGTAAAAAATTATAAAAATAAATAAATTACTTAATTAAGACTTTGAGTTTAACTTAAAACCAGATGCAATAATATTTTGATTATTTTCAGATAACATTTTTGTTTTTGAGTTTAGGAAACATTATATAATGCAATTATGCAAAATGTAAAGGAAAGGTTCTTTATATGTATGCTTTTGGTTTTGTGGACGACTATTCATGTTATTTTTTAGTGTTTTACTTTTTTATGAGATCCATAGACTTGACCAATTAGGATTTCAATATTGTTTTTCTCCTCTTTACCATGCTTATGATTTCTGGTCGTTAATTATGAGGTGACAACTTATAGCTAATATGATATATTAATTAATTTTAATATATATATATATATATATATATATATATATATATATATATAATATGAGGTGACAAAATATGCGTTGATCAAAAGTTTGTTTAATATTCAGAAATTAATTCAGCTTTTGAAAGAAAAGATAAAAAAAATAACAAAGAAAATTGTTGAGTGAAGCTCTCAAAATTTACTAGAGGAAACATTATTGGTTGAAAGAAGTGGCTCTAGAAGAAATCTTTGCTGAATTATTAAAAATTATTTTCAATTTAAAATCTAACCCTTCCAATCCTTCCACAGATTTGAAATAAAAATTTTCATGTCATAGTCACTATAATTAAAATTGACCATTTTAAATTTAATATTCAAAATGAATACAAACACAATATTCATCAATTCAATCTAAATGTATAATGGTATAATTTTAATTATTCCAATAATAACCATAGTCAAATTCATTTATAAATCAAATATTTTTTCTTATTTCAAAGTTGTTTGTGTTCCAAACAAGAGAAAATAAATTTGAAATACAGTAAAATTTTTAGAAGTCTAGTGAGACATCGTCAAAGCAATTAAAAATTAATAAAATAATGAACTAATTGAGAGAATAATATTTCTCATCTGAAACTTTGAAATAGTCACAGATAAAATCACAGAATTAAGAGTTAAAAGATTTTAGAGCAAACATAGAATTAGTTTAAATTGAATTCTAATAGCATGAAAATATTCTACATTCAATCATTTTCTAGATTGTAAAATTTATTCTTAGAAAAGATGAAAAATTATTTTAAAAAGGAAAAGAGACATTAGGAGAATGGGAGGTTGAGCGAGAGAGATAAAGAAGAGGCAAGAAGAATCATAATATTAAAAGGAAGGAAAATAAAATTACCTTTAAAACTCTATTCTTAATTACATAAGTTAGTGGTATGAGATATAAAACTTTTGTGGTTCTTTTTTTATTTTTTTTATTTGCTTTTTGTATCTTTTATGTCTTTCTTTCCCTTTCTTTATATTCCGTATTTCTTAAATAAATTATAATTATTTATTAAAATATTTAATCTGAAAAAAATGTAATAATCTCACGACAAATTTTGCAACATTATATAAATTTAGGATTAAAATACGTGAGAAATATTTTAGGGATATAATAAAAATAATTTGAATGTTAAGATACAAAAGATACAAGTAATTAGCTTTATATAATTAGAGACTAATTTAATTAGTCATTATAATTTGAAAAATGAAATTGTTTGATAATTACATAATATAGAGTTAGCAAATGGATTTGAAGCCATGCCCATATTTTAAGTAATTTTTTAAATCTTAGAATAGATTAAAACAGATAGAGAGATGTAGATGACTTGGAGACACTATATGCTATTTTAAAATTCCTTACCTACCACTCTCCACTACCATTTGTATTCCCCACCAATAACAAAGAACCATTTTTAGTATATAGTATCTATTCATCCCTTTGACACCTCACCAATATTCCCTAAACATTCATTTGGAATTGTTCACCTTATAAAAACATTGTAAATAAGACCATGCATATTCCTCAATAATTCATCTCAAGATAGATATAAAAAAAATAAATATTAACTTAAGTATTATAAACTCATTCCAATTACTTCAATTAAAATATCATTATTTTAAAATTTGAATATGATTCGTAATATTTGTAAACAAGATAATTTAGAAATTATAATTTTTTATACAAAAATAAGAATATTATTCTTTGATCCATCTGAAGTAATAATATTTTTGAGGGGTGCACATACCCTCCTTTTCCACTATACCACCACAGCCATAGTTGGAACCTTTTTTCCTCTCATCTTTATCATGATAAGATTGGACTTCAGGAAACACTATTTTTGGAACATTATTGGGCAATAAGAATTTTTTATTATCAAGAAAAGCAAATAATCTATTTGGAAGTTTATTACTTTCTCTCACATTTATAGAAACCATATTCTCACATTTGAATTATCACAACGTTGAAACATTATTTAGCGATATCAGGTAATAAACTACTTTTATGTATGTCATTTTAAATATTAAGTTCAGAATTTTCATTACTTTATAACTTACCAACAGTTGTTTTTTAAATTTTCAATTAATGCATAATAAAGTTACGAGAGTGTCCCTAAACAGTAAGAATTATCGTTAAAATAAAAATATTTACATTTAACTACGTTTTAGTGACTTGTGTAACTCAGATGCTTATAAAGTTTCTTAAAATAGTTTGAATGAGTCCCATAATCCAACAAAATACCTAAGCACTTTTGTTATATTTTGGTTCAACAGTTCGTTTCTTAATTGTAATTTTATATTAACTTTTTTAAACGAATCTTTGATTATTATTATTATTTTTACTTTCTTTTGTTCTCGATAACCTTCTTTCATGTTTTTTCTTATACTAATTTATGACAGCCAAGGAGAGTATGTGAAGTTGCGAACAAGGTGCTGCCGCCAAGGAGGAGACATTTATAAGATGCTCTCAATGGCATACCTCTCATTATAGCTCTAATCTTCAATAAGATTTTACATTTTTCTTTTCAAGATTCAAACTTTTGGTTTCTTCTAGTATTGAATGATTTAAAGAGAAATATTATATGTCGTTAATTATCCAGAATAGAAAAGTTTTGGTTAAGCATAAACCAAGTTATGACTATAGAAATTTAAGTTACAAACATTTGTATTATTTGATAGATAAAGGACAAATGTTAGTGATTAAGTGACTCTATTTGATAATCCACTTTAAGGTTTTGATGTGAGAAATATATAAAAATGTATATAATAGTTTTGAGAGTAAAACAAGTATATTGTATCTTCAAATTGATTAGGATGTGTGATCTCTAGTGGCTAGGTTTTGGAAGCATTAAAATGAGAAATATTTATTGCTTGTCCATAGTTAAGATAGATATCTAGCATTGAAAATTAGTTAATCTATCATTATGGTAGTTTTTATTACCATTTAGGACCTTTATTGAAGTTACCAACATAATGATCAATATCAATATTTGAACTATCATGGTTATTAATATTGTTAAAATAATTTTGAGTGAGAGAGATACCAAAACTTATGTGTTCAAAATAATGAACTAAAGGAGTTTCATGAATGAAAAGAGGAACTTCAATTTCAGCATTGGAGGGCATTCACTTCTTGCCTTCAATGATTGAGACAACTAACATAATCAAATGAGAGTCCTTTCAAACTCACACCAAGCATATTCTTTGTAACATATCAAAATGCTAAATTCTGACAATTTCATTAACAAAGCTCTTGATGTTACATAAACATTTCTTCATTAATTATCATTTGAGATTATTGACATTATCGTTTGAGGTGAATGACGTACATTGAAGATTGCAATTAAAACTAAAACATTTGTAAATCTTCTTTCAAACCTAATAGGAGTGATATGATGCAAGTATACATGATAAAGCAAACCTAAATATATATGATAAAACAAACTTAAACAAAGTATACTCAAATTGATATTGAATTTTTTATGTTTCACACTCAAAATTCAATATGAATAAGTTTGCAATCCTACTCAAAGAGATAATGCAGTAAAACTACCAAATTATACAATTTGTATGATTTGATCACACATTTAACATGTTTCTTTCAACCAATATACATTAAATTGTCAAAGTTTTTAGATGTGAAATTCAAAAAGAATTAAAAAATGAGATCATAGTAAAAAAAGATAAAAGAGTGAGAGAAAAACAAAATCCTAAAATACTTAAAAAACAGATATTTATAAAAAAAAACACTAGATAGTATATAAGATAAACTAAGAAAAAAAATAATGGACTGAATTTAACGGGGTTGTCATGTTAAATGATTTACTAAACTTGTTATATAATTCGTTGAATTAGTGAATATTCTCAAATACTACTTAAAAGATTGAATGCAATTTAGCTAAATTAAAATATTTATTTTTTCTTCATCCTTTACTTCTTCATTTACCTGCTCATATAAATGTTTATTATAATGTTGAAATTAAATCAATTTTCTCTATGTACAACTCTTAAAGTACAAAATATTTTTGAAAGAATTCAATCCACCCGTCTTTCAAGTAACAAAGACCCACCTGGTTAACACAATCAACAACCAATGTCTACATTCTAAAGCTAAATAAGCTTTCATGGTGGAGGTGCCACTCTCTGCTTCTTTGCCATTCTTCTTCCCTCGCTCTCACAATCTTTTCCCTTTTCCCTTTTATGCAAATACATCTAACACCACCAAAACAACTTCACACCATATGCAACACAGAGAGCCCATTCTTTTAATTTAACCAAATTATTTGTCCCAAGTTTTAAATAGATTTTATTTTTTTACCCTTTTAAATTCTGTAAGGTTGAATGCTTTAAATGATATTTGTATTAATAATAATGTTAAATTTTATAATACTCTTTATAAAATATATTGATTCATTTCAATTTATTTATTCTTTTACTAGTGCATTTAATATTTTTCCATAGGTGATTACAATAGTGAAAAATGATGCACTAATAAACGAGTTTCTGAAAAATAAATAACGTTACTTGATAATAGAATGTATCCATGCATTAGGAACATATTATTCATTCATGTGTTAAAACTTTCTAAAAAGAAAAATATGTTTAAACAAAATTTTAACTGTCAAAAAATAGAAAATCACTAATATATATATATATATATATATATATATATATATATATATATATATATATATATATATATATATATATAATGGTAGATCATACTACAGTAAAATGTTATATTATTACTGTTCATATTAATAAGTTAATACAAAAACCAAGAAACTTATCATAATAAACTCACGTTACATTGTTAAAAGAAATTACATGATAGAGCTAACATCAAATAATGAAAAAATCTTTTGCGACCAACAATTTAAAACTTACGCACGGTGCATTAGTTACAGATTATTATATATGTTTGGAGAAAAAATTTATTAACATTTTTAAGAGAGAAAAATAAAAATAAAAAAAAGTATTTCTCATAAGATAAAATTAACTTACACATAAATTAAAGACAGATTTAGGAGAACAAGGATAGTTTTTATAAATAAATTTGCTCAAAAGATGATAAAAGTGCTTTGCAGTAAAGATAGTTGTAAATAACTCCTGCTAAATATATTAATACAAAACAATCTTCCATTAGTAATATAAAAACTAAGGAGCATGAGCTGTTTATGAAATAAAATAATGTAGAGGCATAGAACCCAAAGTTTTGTCCATAATTGGCATTCCCAGAAACTACATTGCACATTTGTTTAATGCATAGTTGGCAAATAGGTTTGGAATACCATGTTGGAATGTTGAGTCTTCTTTCAAAGCATAGACTATGGAAAGTTTTTTGTGTGTTATTTATGATTGATTCCCTTACCCACCATTACCACCCATCGTATTCTATTATATTCATCCTTTAGCAACTATCCCTCCAATCGAAATTGAAGATTGACCACTATTGGCTTAGTTTAATTTGGTGTAACCAACGTTCTTTACCCTTTACATGACGATAGTTGAAAGTAGTTGATACCTTGTTTTCTTTATCTTGTTTAGATTAACATGATAAGATTAACATAGGTACCTTTTTCTTTTATCTTGTTTTGGATTAGGATCATAAGATTTGACGTATGGCGTGTACATTGGTTTAAGAAGAATATACTAATCAAGAAGCAAATACCGATAATCATCGAGTTTTCGATGTAGATTTAAAAATGATTTAAAATGAATTGGGTTGATTTTCTTTTTATTTAAATAATTAATGTGTGTATTTCAAGTTATATAAATAACCCAAAAATTCAACAGGTTGGGGAAGGATGGGAGACGGGATGACCCATTGGTCTATATATATTGAAGGATTATTTAGTCAAATATTTTGTTACAGACAATGTTTTGTAAATTATTTTATAGATTTTACGTTGTAATTTTGTATTATTTATTTCATTAAGATAATTTTAAAGAATTATTCTGTTGAAGAATATTCTTGTAATTATAGCACTTGATTTATGTTATTTATATTTTATTTATGTAGTGAGCCAATTTATGTGTCTTCTACTTTTATATTATTTTTTAAAATTTTGGCGGGTTTGAGTTCATATTTTCAGTTCAATCTTAAAATAGATTTAGCTTAATTCGATAGGTTTATAAAGGTTAAAAGCACCCTTCTTATAATTCTAATTTAATATATTTTTTTATTGATGATAAAAAAAGGTTTAAAAGCAATTTAGATTGAGTTAATACACCTCAAGCCAAATATTAATGTATTAAAGACAGCTTAAGTTAGGTTAACTCTTTTTACACTTTAATTTTATACTCTCTCTTTTTTGTCAAAACTGCGGAAAACTTCTTGTACATAAGAATCTTTCATTTTTTTTTTTTTTCAGGTCAATAACTAGAGCATACAGTAATATTGTTAGCATAAAAGACGACAGTACCATACAGAGAGTGGAAAATAAATGAATTATCGAAGTGAGCATTGTTTTGAAACTTTGGTTCCTTGCGATCTGAAAATGACAGTACGAAATCCAGAAGTTAAAATTATAGGAAGCAGCCAAAGGCAGTGGTGCCCAAATTATTTGCCCACTTTTCTTGTATTTTTGCTAAGTCTTCCTTCTAGACTTTCTACGAAATCGGCTGCATCAGGAAACCCAACTTTTAATTTTTAGTATACAACTAATTTATTTTTTTCTAAATAATTTTCAGTTTTTTCCCCTAAATCTCTAACCACAAAAATTGAGGCTAGGTAGGTTGGTTCACAAATTTTCCCAAAGCCTAATCATTCTCAAGTTTCAACTTGTTTCGTTTCAGTTGGGTCTAGGAGTGCAAAAGAGGGATGCATGTTCTTTGTCCTGTCTCACGATGCAATTAAAATGAATTTTTAAAACAATAATAATAATTAAAAAATTATAAATCATAATAAATAATTATTATTTATCAAAATAAATCAAACAATCTTCCTATTCACTCTTTTTCCTCTCAAATACTTATTTTTTTTCTGTTCCATAAATTCACCCCAAAGTCTCAACAAAGCATTGAAAGCTTGGACTTTACTCTCTCACATGTGTGTGCTTCTCTCACATCACACCATTCCCTCTTTACTCTTTTGGCACCCTATTTCCTCCTCTAAGATCCATTCACTAACTTTTCTCTTCAATAAACAACCTATTATGCTTGTTCTTATCTCATTTTGCAGTATACTTCCATCAACTTTCTCATCTCCCACACTCTTCTTGTCTATCTGATTTTTATCTTTAATCTTCTTCATCATGGCTACCCTTTTCAAATTGTTGTCCCTTTTGGTGTTTCTTCTGATCCCAGTTTCATCCCAGGTTGACCAGCTTCTCTATTCTGGATTCAAGGATTTGGGTGCTGGCAACCTCACATTGAATGGGGTGGCTGAAATACAGAAAAATGGAATACTCAAGTTGACAAACGAAACCAGCAGGCTAATGGGTCATGCCTTTTACCCATCTCCTTTTCAGATGAAGAACCCCACCACCGGTAAAGTTGTTTCCTTTTCTTCCTCCTTTGCTCTGGCTATTGTCCCTGAGTACCCCAAACTAGGTGGCCATGGCTTGGCTTTCACAATAGCAACTTCCAAGGATCTCAAGGCTCTACCTAGCCAGTACCTTGGCCTCCTCAATTCCAGTGATAATGGTAACGTCTCCAACCACATCTTTGCTGTTGAGTTTGACACCGTGCAAGACTTTGAGTTCGGGGATATTAATGACAACCATGTCGGAATAGACATCAATAGCATGCAGTCCAACAAATCTGCTAATGTTAGTGTGGTCGGTCTCAATCTCAAAGGTGGGAAACCGATTCTAGCTTGGGTTGATTATGATTCTGAATCAAGTGTTATCAGTGTTGCACTTTCTCCAAATTCATCCAAACCCAAAAATCCAATCTTGTCCTTTAACGTGGATCTCTCACTCGTTTTTCATGATACTATGTATGTTGGGTTCTCTGCTTCAACGGGTTTGCTTGCTAGCTCCCATTACATCTTGGGTTGGAGCTTCAAAATCAATGGACCAGCACCACCCCTTGATCTCTCTTCTCTCCCGAAGCTTCCGCAGCCAAAGAAGAAACAAACATCTTTGATAATTGGGGTTTCAGTCGCAGTTTCTGTTATTGTGTTGTTAGCCATCGCCGTTGGCATTTACTTTTACAGAAAAATCAGGAACGCCGATGTAATTGAAGCATGGGAGCTTGAAATTGGGCCACACAGGTACTCCTACCAAGAGCTCAAGAAGGCCACTAGAGGCTTCAAGGACAAAGAGCTACTCGGGCAGGGTGGTTTTGGCAGAGTTTACAAAGGAACATTGCCAAATTCCAAGATCCAAGTAGCCGTCAAGCGAGTTTCTCACGAATCCAAGCAGGGTCTGAGGGAATTCGTGTCGGAAATAGCCAGCATAGGGCGGCTGCGCCACCGGAATTTGGTTCAATTGCTCGGCTGGTGCCGCCGCCGGGGCGACCTCCTGCTTGTGTATGATTTCATGGCGAATGGGAGCTTGGACAAGTACTTGTTTGATGAGCCAAAGATGGTACTAAGTTGGGGGCAAAGGTTCAAGATCATAAAGGATGTTGCTTCAGCTCTTTTGTATCTACATGAGGGCTATGAGCAGGTGGTGATACATAGAGATGTGAAGGCCAGCAATGTGCTGCTAGATTTTGAGCTCAATGGAAGATTAGGTGATTTTGGGTTGGCAAGATTGTATGAACATGGGGCTAAGCCAAGCACCACAAGAGTGGTGGGTACATTAGGCTATTTGGCTCCTGAGTTGCCTAGAACAGGAAAAGCTACTACAAGCTCTGATGTTTTTGCATTTGGGGCACTTTTGCTTGAGGTGGCTTGTGGGAGGAGGCCAATTGAGCCTAAGGCATTGGCAGAAGAGTTGGTTTTGGTGGATTGGGTGTGGGAGAAGTACAAGCAAGGGAGAATACTTGATGTGGTGGACCCAAAACTGAATGGAAATTTTGATGACAAGGAGGTGTTGGTGGTGTTGAAATTGGGGTTGTTGTGCTCAAATGATGTGCCTGGTGCTAGGCCTAGCATGAGGCAAGTGGTGAGGCATTTGGATGGGGAAGTTGAAGTGCCAGAGGACTTGAAAAAGCCAGGAGATATAAGTCAGCAAGAGGGGTTTGATGAGTTCTTGCACTCACTTGCATCTTCTTCCTTTGACAAGATGAGTTCAGGCTCCAATTTTGGAAATAGAGACATGGATAGTTTTCTTTCTTTTGCTAATTCACCTCATTCCCTTCTGCATAGAGGAGAAACAAGGTGATTCTGCTTTCTTCTCAGCAGTGTATACTTTCTTATCTTTTCTCACTTGAGAAATTTCGTTTGCTTTTGCATACCATTATGCTAGTCTCATTATAGAAAGATTTTGGATATGATGAAATGAAATGGTAAAATCTGTAACTCACTATTCTTATGATGCCCCTTGTTGCTACTCCATTTTGTTCTGTCATTATCTACCCCCTTCACTTCATAACATAGCTTGGCAAATCATATACCAATTATATTAGCATTTTTTGTGGCTTGTGAATGAATAAATATTATTCACTAAGTTTTAATTTGCAATTGTGGGTATTATTTTGTTATTGGCATGATACAGAATGTGTAAGACTTGAAAAGCCATAATGTTAAATGTGTGAAAATTGATTCTTTTGGTAAAATATGCAAAAAGAATAGAATAAAATTCTTAAAATAACAAAAGTTGAATGGAAAACTATCTTGAAGGTTTTCTTTTTCAATTGAAGTTGCTAACACTGCACGGTCATTTCTTCTGGTTGGTGAGAAATGTCTTTGCCTAAAATGGTTTTCTCTTTTTGGAGTGTTTTAGGTGATTTGATCTCTTTTGTTGTCTCGGTTGGTGTATTCCGTTTACTATGTTAGTTTTGTCTCTCAACACAGAAAAGTTCAAAATAGCAAATAGTTTGAGAAAAATAAATTTTCTAAAAGTCACAAATAAAAATAAGATATGGAGATAATAATGGTTTAGAAAAATGAGAAATTCTTAAACTTCAACTAAAAAAAAAAGAGAAATAATTATACGATAATATTAGTGAACAAGAAAAAATCAATAGCGAGATTCTCCTTTATCATTTATATATTCGATTTTTACAAAGTCTTTTGTAAAGAAATTTATTAGATGTAGCTTGACCAGAGACAGACTCATCAAACAATTTTAACTTATCGCGTCTTCTTTAACACCCTTTTTAAATTAAAATGTATAAATTAACTTTTTCTCAATTTATAATCTCCATCTTGATATATAATTTTTATCTCAATAAAAAATTCAACCATTTTATAAACATATAAAAATACTTAATTTATCTTTATATTTGTACCTTAGATTGAAGTTCATATATGACCAGAAAAAACATCTATATTCCTTCATCTATAAAGTATCCTTTAATCTCATTTCTCCTACGGAAATTTACCATCTGTCGCGCATACACATATGTATGGTACCAACATTCCAATTCCAATTTAAGATTTTCTGCATTGTATGCAATACAGAATTCCACGTTTTCTATGTCTACTATGATATCCTTTATTGCAAACGAGAAATACGTAACAAAATGTGATATTGTGATTCTTTTTAGGTAGGTGCTCGATGAAGAATATATTAACAAAAAGTGAAATTGTAATTTCAGAATTTGTATACATAAAAGTTGCAATAAAAATAGAAAAGAATAATTAAACAGAAGTGTAGTAAAATGATCAATAAGATGAGGATAAAAAGATAAATCTTTTCAAATGATTGCCGTGTTGGAAAATATAGAAAAAGGAAGGAAAGAAAACTAAAGAATATTACAACCGACCGTTAGCATAGCTAAACTAATATATAAAGTTTGGGAAAGATACTTTGATTCTACATACATTAAAATATAACCATTTTGGTATTGAAATAAATAAATATTTTATTAAATAAAATAAATATTAAATAAATATAATTCATGAATAGTAGTATTAAAGTATAATTTTTCATAAAATTTAAAAAATATAAAACTAACTTATAACATATTCATTTTTATATAAAAAGATTGACTACCATTCCTAAAAACTTATAATTGCACATCATAAATTTATCTTTAAACTTATAAAAAAATTAGAGAAATGTTTGGTTAGAAACATTAGTAACTTTGAAAATGTTTAGAAAAATAAATCACATGAGTCACTTTCTATTTATTACTATCATTATTAAATTCAAAATATTTAGACCAAAAATGTATAATGAAATTTGTAGGAGAACAACACCAACTTGTTGGAAAAAATAGTTGGTATATAAGAGAAATACTAAACACGTTAAAGAGAGAAGCACTTTAAGTTATTCGAGACAACATAATAACAATACTTTTTTATCCACCTTCTATATTAATATGGAGTACTACTCTCTATTTATATAAATTTTAAGAAATAATATTGGATCTAACATAAACATAATATTCAATTTTTAATTTGTTATCATCAAGATTAGAATCTCAATCTGTATGGCTGAATCCGATAACAAAAGATTGAGAGGAGCTATGAAGAAGAAGGTCATGATATACGTTCCAGAAAGATAACAAAGAATACGCTTCACAATTTTCTAGTGATGTTCTTGTGGTTTATGCATGTACCGACAAACTTTGTTGACATAGTATATCAACTTAAGGTGAATGCTTGTTACATATTGTAAAACACCAATGATGGATTTGTACAGGGTTGGATAGTGAAAAATAGTTGAGTCATCATGAGTGGGACATAAGGATGATATCATAGAAGTGGGTTGAGACTTCACACAATGCATATTGACTTTATGCAGAAGTTCATGGATAAATTTTTGTTTAAGATATATGTAGACTACCATCCTTGTTCTAGGCAACTTCAATGCCAAGAAAATAATGTTAATAGCCTAAATATCTTTTAATGCAAAATATTTATGCAGTAGGTAAATAAGAGATGAAATTTCATGATAATAATTACCTATTATTATAATATCATTTACATAGATAAAAATGAAAACAGTGGATGTATTACCGAATTTTGTGAAGAGAGATAAATCATTTTTAATTGGAGTAAAACCCATATTAAAAAGACTTTGGTTGAGTTTTTAGGGTTGAGGAGCTTGTTTTAGATGTAAAGCCTGGAGGTTGGTATCTATACAGTTTCTCCTAAGTTACCATGAAGAAAAGTGTTGTTTATGTCAATTGTTTATGTCAATTTGATGAATTGATCATTTCAAAGAGAAAGTATGAGCCAGAACAATGCAAACAATAACAAGTTTAGTGACATGATTGAATGTTTCAGTCAAACACTATGATAAAAACCTTTCATAATCAACCGAATCTTGTGATGCTTGAAATTACTATCAACATTGAACTTGTTTTTACAAATCCATTTACAATCAACAAAACTGGCACCAAAAGGAAAATCAGTAAGAGTCTAGAAACTGTTTTAAAAAAAAGTATTAAACTTAGTTTGCATAATACTAAAACTAAGTTGAGTCATACATGCTTTTTTAAAAATAGTAGATTAAATATAAGCAAGAGAAATATAAAAATATTTAATATGAAAATACCTAGCTCTATTCATATAACCATAGGATGAGTATTATTTATCTATTGCGGAAGAGAAACAATTGCGTCAGCTACAAACAAAACATAGTTACATGAAATAATAAAATCATGCACAAATTGATAAATAAGCGAACCTAGATAATAAAGGTTCTTACTTTTGATAGTATATGTAGGTTGAACAATAGTTATAGAAAAATTGTGTGGTGTAATTAATGTACTGGACAAGTATTAGATATAACCTAAGAGAGATAATTTTCATTAAAAGTAACATAGCATGGTATGTAGGTTTTTTTCATGGGATGAATGACAAATATATCAACTTTTTTTAACTATATCATAAAAAAGAAATAACTAGAAGTTTTGAAATCAAATTTATACTTATTACAGAAAACGTAATAAAGGATAACATGAGAAAAAAAAACTTTAAATAAAGTATAATCAGATTACTTTTAAACAAAACTTCACAAGACGACAACAACATACATTTAACTTCTTATTATATCTTTACCTCATTTTCTTGCTATCTCTTTTCCTATTTATCATTTCGTTTCATCCTTCTCTTTTTCGAAAAAAAAGAGGCTCCTGCAAAATTCATACTACAACTGTGTAGAAAAACCCATCCAAAATACAGACACTGCCTCCAAAATAATGAAATCTATTCCTATAGTATTTATACAAACCAAAGTCCTACAAAAATATAGTCCTTATGTTTCCAAGTTTCCTGGGTCATTATTGTTTCAAGGAAAAACACTAATATAACATTAACTATCCTTATATTATAAATTTAAATATTTAATTTTAAATAAGGAATTAAGGGTTTATCAAAATTTAAATTTTAAATGTTCAAATATAAGGTAAAAATATAGAGCTGGCATATCTTTAATTTAAATATTTGATTTTGAAAATTATATAAGTAATAAACACTATATTTTGTTTCTTGAAATATATGTCGTTTCATTATTTATTTGATAATATTTTCATTTCTTTTACTTTTAAATTTTACGTAATTCCGAAAATACTCATACAAACCGTACACAAGAAATAAAATATCGGTATAAACTCTTTAAATCAATTATTCCTTATTATTTATTAGTTATCCACGTGAAAAATTTCGCTGTTGAGTTGTAATTTTCAACATTTTATAGTGCATATTAGAAAGTTATTTGCATCACTATAAATGGGGCATTAAAATATAAAATAAAGAAACGACATTTTGGAAATGTCCACTTAAACATCCTTTAACCAATAGTCAAACACTCACTCCATTCGTGAACATTGTTCCTTCAACACAAACATTCAAAAAGAGAAGTTCTTTTATATATATTATAAAGACTTGTTATTTTCCCTATTCGTGACAACTACAGCACTATTGCATTAAAATTTAAAAAATGTCAAGGATCACTTTGAGTGGGTGAGTATTGAGAATCAGTTTTGGACTTGGTGAGCATTATTTTGAAATCTAGAATACATGATCATTATCCATATGAACCAAACTTTGTGACTAAAGTAACGCTGCTATAAAAATGATTTTTTTCAATCATGCATGATTGCCTTGTATGAAAGATGATATTTTGCATAAAGAAGAGAAAGACACCAATGCAATTGCTACCACATGCAATCGCACCCTGGAAGATTATGTTTGATTAGAAATTATATTTTGTTTATACGAAGTCTCTCATTGGAAGATGCTATTTGATTAGAAATTATACATTTATTTATATATAGGGAAACCATTAAGTTGTTATACTAAGTTATCAAAAGTTATATAGAGAAAGAGTAGACCTATAAATTATTATGTTAAACAAATAAGTAAGATCTCATAGTCGATAGTATTATCTAAAATATTTATAATTTTGATAATAATCATATCATATAAGTGTAGATAATGATTTACTTAGTATAAAATAGATTTTAAGACAAATGAGATTAAATGAAGTTTGATTAAAAAAAGTATAAGATAAAGTTTGACCATGTACATAACACTATATAAAAGACTAAACATAGTCTGATTGAAATACTAAACAGAAAATGCATAAAATGCTAAATGAATAAATAAATTAAATGAAGTTGATAAGATGTGAAATATACATAAAGTGAATAGAGTTTACATGAATAAAAGAATGAGAAGTTTACTTAAGAGACTAGATAAAATATATCCTAAGACACCATGCAAGATGAAAAGAATAAACAGAGTTTTAGATATATACAACATCAAAACACATTGATTAAATTTGAAGATCATTTAAGAGTCACAAGTTGATTATAACACATCTCAAAGTTGATTCTAATATAAGAAATGAACTATTTAAATTTGTACGTTCAATCCAATGTCGACAAAAGAGGAGAAAAGACTCAAAAAAAAAAAAAAGTCCAACACACAACGCTTTTAGTGTCGACAAAAGAGGAGAAAAGACTAAAAAAAAAAAGTTCTACACACAACGCTTTTAGTGCAACGACAAAATATGTTAGTGTAGAGTCA
>Ga0209700_101919_pt1 | contig 43106 bp, 15 predicted proteins | sample SiratroredBW_FD_187528 | JGI IMG/M metagenome (GOLD analysis project Ga0209700, IMG submission 187528) | Root nodule microbial communities of legume samples collected from California, USA - Siratro red BW (SPAdes) (version 2) | ecosystem: Host-associated > Plants > Roots > Nodule | place: USA... | reverse complement strand
AAAAAAAAAAAAAAAACTCTATGGAAAATCATATTATTTTAATCACTTTTCCTTTTTATTTTATTATATTTTAACTTTTTTTTATGTTGGTATTTTTTCAACGATAACATATACCGATTGATCCTTACAATGACAATGAGGAAAGTTGAGAAAAAAAAAATAGTAAATAATTAATAACTATACCATTGTTTCCTTATATTTATCAGTGAAAGAATCACTTAAAGTTGTTCATAACAGATATCCCTGTCCAAATTTTTATGAAATAAATATTATATTAAATCAACCAAATGTATACCGTAAACGATAGCCTTATTTTTTTTTAATTCCTCTTAAAATTTATTGTCTTGAATTTTTTATTCTCCAACTATACATATAGAGTCTTGTTGACAAGACAGTGAGACACTCATTTTATAAAGATATGTACAAAATGTTAGAAATTGTCCTTTCATGTAATAATTTTTTATTTTTTATTTTTAACTATAATGTCTTAGGGACTTTATTACTAAATTATATTTTTCATTGCCTATAATATGGATGACCTAGTAAACTTTTTAAAATACTATTCCTATGTAAAATCAAACTCTCAAAAAGTATAAAATATTAATGTGAAATTAAAAACAATATTTATTAAAAATGAGAAGGAATGATTCATAACTAAAAATATATATTTTTTAATAATATTTAATATACTTGATATTTTATAAAAATATCTAACAGCACTTCTAATTTGATTATTATATCAAGTATTATAGGAAGTATTATATGAAATTTGGGGTTTTGTTAAAAATATGAAATTTGTTTTTTAAATAGAGTAGTCTACATTAACTTTAAAATTTCATTTAACTACAAATTATTAATTTATAAAAAAATAGACCAACAAATTAACTCATTTTAAATCATTTAAACTTAATACTTAATAGTAATAATAAATAAGTGTGTGCATGAAAAACAGATATTGATTTCTTGAGAGATTTCTAAAAAATAATGTAAAATTGGCAATGTTCTTACATATAATGGGACAACAGTGAAGGTATATCCTTCTTTTAAGGCTTTAGGAGTGAATTAAAAAAGTTATTAATGTCTTAAAAGAAAAATAAATAATATAGAAAGAAAGATAAAAGAAAGAATATGCGTATGATAATAATTCGCAACATATATTTGTAATCCAACTCAAACATACGTCTCCTAAATCTTAGGTTCCATATTTAACAAGATATTGGTTTCTTGGGAGATTTCTAAGAAATAATGTAAAATTAGCAATGTTCTTACATATAATAGGAAAACAGTGAAGGTATAACCTTTTTTTCAAGGCTTTGAATAAAAAAGTTATTAATGTGTGAAAAGAAAAATAAATAAGATAGAAAGAAAGATAAAAGAAAGAATATATGTACGATAATAATTTAAGCTTTTCCTAAATCTTAGGTTCCATATTTCATAATCATACAAATTTTGTAGCATTTCATCTCTTAGAATTAGAAACATTTGAAAGTTTAAAAGTTTAATTTTTCTTTATATTTACATCAAGATTGCTACAAATAAATATATACATAACAGGCAGGTGCAATAAACATAATATACCAGTAACCAACCAAAATCAATATAATGACATAAACAGTGTAAATAATATATATTGCAGTTTTGTCCAAACAGAAAGGTTGAACAGTGTAGATAATATATATTACTCTTACTAGGTTTACTTAGGTGAAGGATGGAAAATAATCCCCACGGAAATGTATGCCCAGACAGACATGAATGTACTTAGACAACTCTAAAATAGAAAATGACACTTCACTGCGACCTTTCTCAGTGTCTTACTCCGAAACCCTAATCTCCTCTCATAATTACTGTCGATATTTCTCTAAAAATTAATAGCAACTTACATTTTTTTTTTCTTTGAAAAATTTACATGTGGTGTCTCTCTCCTTCTTTCACATCCCCACCCATAGCTTGCTCCTCCCTCCATGTGCACCTTCAGTCACAAAATCACACACAGATGAAATCAATCAACCAAGAACAGTAACAAAATCGAACCCAAAACAAAACCCACAAGCCCATCAGCTATATCAAGGCTGGACATGGTAATGGCATCATATCACACACATCTACAGATAATATCACTCTCGATCTCTTCCACACACACTGTCGAGAAAGAGATCAGCGTAGTAACGATACTTCAGTGACTTTACTTTCTCTTCTCACTTGCTAATACCACTATATATGGTTGCGGTTTAAGCTATATATTTATATTTCTGAGGTTTTGGGGGTAAGATTTATAAGATTTATGAGGTTTGTGTTGGTTTGTGGCCGAGGCGGAGCTCTAGATCAAGCTCTTCGAGGTGGCCGGTAGCGAAAGAGGAAGAAGTTGCCGATTGTTCCACTTTGCTAGAGTTATTATAGCAGAAAGAGGGAACAGTAGCAGGGTTGATCCCAGTTGAGGGTGCAGTGGGAAAATTAAAGGGAGTTTGCATCAGAAAGTTGTTTGAAGGATAGGAGGAGATAGAGAGAAAAGTGGAGGGAGAGGGAGAAGGAGAAGGGGCATTGGCGGTGGGGGAATTAGGGAAGGGTGGTGCACTAGGGCTTGGTGGCAAGTGGTAGAGGAGGCATAAGCCAGCATTTGCAACAAGGTCTTGAGGAGGGATGTTGATGTAGGGTGAAGAAGTGGGGAGAGAGGAGGTGGTGGTGGAGGAAGGAGGGGGTTGGTGGAGGCGTGCACGGTCACGGCGGTGGACGTTCATGTGGCCGCCGAGAGCTTGGGCGGAGCGGAACTCCCTTCTGCAGTAGGTGCAGGTGTAGGACCTTGGAGGCCATGTGGTTCCCATGATGTTCCTTGTGTCTTCTGCAAAAGCTCTGACCTCCCAGGAGTCATCATCATCTTCTTGGTGCTGCAGTTGTTCCCTAGGATTCCACATCCAAGAGGAGGGAGTTGTGGTGGTGGTGGTGTTAGGGTTTGGTTGAGTTTGTTGGTTTTTGGGGTGTTGGGATTGTGATAATTTTTGGATCTGGGGCATGGAGACTAGGCCAATCTCTGGAGCCATGGTACAGTCACTGACATTTAAGATAGATGGAAAGATAAAAGAGGTGGACAAGGAGGGATGGGGATGAAATTTGAGGAAAATTAAAAGCAAATTAAATTGGTTAAATAGGGGAATGGGGTAATTAAGCAGCTGGATCAGGACAAAACTAAGCTTTAAAACATCAAATCGAATGTATCACCAATGTTTGAAGTAACCAGTTGGAACATAGTGAGATTGACATTGTAGTAGTAGATTAATTTATTATTGTCCACACAACTGGTTTTTACCTTTGCTATGGACAATTTCTATTCCTTTGGCTTCTACGCCACACAAATATCTCAAGCAGAATGTACTGCATTTCTTTTTAATCTTTAATCCTCTTCCTTCCCACTGTTTGTCTCAGATGCTAACCAAGACGTATATAAGTTGGCGTCATAACTTCAAATTCTTAAATTTCTGAAATGAAAGGGATATTACAATCATCATGCCACGGAAACCAGAGCAGAAATAAAGCAGATCGTGTTTTTATATGGGTTTAACTCTTATGAAGTTTTTATACTGTGAACAATAATAAACAGTCATTGTTAGAAATTTTTTTAAATAATCCATAAAAATTACTTTTCATGTTAAATTTATTTATTGAAACTTTAAAAATTACATATTTCAAGCAAGTCCAAAGACTGCCGTCTTTATATTCGAAAATCGAAAATATAAAACATATCATTTTAGTCTTTCTCTTAAGAAATATTCAATCTATGAAAAATAAATTATTTGACATTTTTATTTTTCAGGACAAGAACATTTATTTTCATTTAAAAAGAATGATATAACCAATCATGATTTCTTAAGAATGTTGTACTTGTGACAGTAAGTTGTCAATTAAAATTTAAATTAGGTTTATACCAATCGAAGGATTATTATTAATGAATATATTTTCATCTTAATTTAAAAAAAAAATCATTAAGGCTGTAAAACACTTGAATGAAAAAGATCAAAACAACGAAAATATTTACATTGTTTCGTATATATTTTTTAAAATTTGAATTGTAATTATAAATTAAATTGAACTGATCTAGTGTCTTCGTAATCATGATTTAGGAGTTATTTAGAATGTGATATTTATTAATTACGTAATTAAGTTCTAATTTTGATTAGAAAATATTGGTTAAAGGTGTTGCCTTGGGATCTCGAGTATTTCACTGTTTAATGAATTAGTAACACAGCGTATGAAAAAGTAAATCAACAATGAAGAATATAATTTCTGAAGAGGCTACTTTTGGTTGCATGTAGGTAAATCAGAAAATGTTAAGATTGCATATTGCCTTTAGTGGACAACACATAATCAAATCTCACACAACAACTGAGACATTCCATCGGAATCTTACAAAATTTGTATATATCCTGCATTCAGATAGAGGTATGAACTAAACTTTTTCGCCGCTCTGACATGCGTAATATTTTGCTGATGTATTTGTAGCTCTCTCCTTTTAAGGAGAATTTACTAGTTTATGTTTACATAAAATAATCAAATTCATGTTGATCTTAAATCACATCATATTGGTGATGAAGATATACCTTCTGAGTGAAAACGTTAGTGTTCAGAGGTATCGCTTTCCCCACTTCCAATGTTCCAATCACTCACAACCCCTTAATTGATGCTATGTATCTTCACTATGTTGTGAACTCTGAGATATGATCTAATGTTGAAAACAATTTCACATATTTGATTTTTTCAACCAATCTGCTATAGAACGCCCTCTCACCTGTAATTTACCTTAATTTGTTTGGTAGTAAAACAAAACAAAACAAAAATATTTAAAAGAATTATTTGAAAATACTTAATTCCATTATAAGCCTGTTCAAGAAAGCAATTCTTTCATAAACACAAAAATAAATTTATAAATTTTACTGTAGATTTTATTATTTTTATTATTATTTTAATACATGTTGAATTTTTTTTTACTTATATATGTGTGTGCATGCAGTGTACTGTGTCTGCATGCAAGTTTTGCTCAACTATGTGCTGTGCTGCTATGACTTTGGTGAGACACAAAACGCAGAAGTCATAACAGCCTTTCAAATATATATTAAAATAATTAGGAAACATAAACATTATTTTATATCTTACAATGATTATGATTGGAGAATGAAGATGAGACTAAAAAATTACCTATGTACTATTTTCTTGTTCCGTTTCTTATTTAATAAAAAAAAAAACTGATATTTATAAAAGACAGGGAACCTTTTTGTCTGCTTGTCTTTATATACGGAGGAATAAAGTAAATGAATCATTTTGTAAAATAATTAAAGAGCAACACTAATGCTCTCTTTTGTAGGTTTTTCCTTGTCAACACGCAACTGCCCCAGCAGAAAAACCTTTAAGGATTGAAATCAGAAGTACACTAATAAATTATGAACACGAACACTTAATGAAGAAATTAACATTCACATAGCTTTCTTCGCCTACGAACAAACCAAGAAACACCCTCATACGTTGTAGTGTCATTGTTTATGTCGTCCTACTACTCCATGCCACTAAATTCCCAGACAGACATGAAACCTTAATTTATAGTTCACTTGCACTACAACTCAATATGTTACGTTGTAATTAAATAAACAATTGCATATCCTACTTCTAAAACGCTACGTTATAATGCACTTGAAAGCAAGGTTCAATTTCTTTCACTGTCTGTAAGTCTAGTGAGTAACGAATTGTTTGGATATTTGAATTAAAAAACCATGTCACTGTCTTTATCGGATTATTAGCCTTATCATTCCAGAGTATATTCCTCGTGGCTGGTGTCATAAATTCCCAGCTCTCATCGCTTGTTTTGCACTTCGATGAGTATGTGACATCATACTACTAATCCAATAAAAGACAACGATAAAGGTCCCTCAGAAAGAAGACAAAAGGAGAAGGAAGGAAACAGATCTTGGAAAGTTGCATGACAACAAATCTTGCATAAGTCTCTGTCAAATTAATTAACTAATCTGTAGTAAAGAATAACTTCAAACTAATCTTGCACTCGGTTAGTATACAACTTCATCTTTGAACTGATTTTTTCTATCCAATTTATCACAATCGATACTATTACTTGTTACTGTATATTTCTGTTCCTGTTAAATTACAATAGTATGATCTTTTCTCTGATTCATAATTAGGGTGTAAAATGGTTAAAAATAAGTAAAAAAAAAAAAATTAAAACAACATTAATATTTATCTCCATAAGTTACCCGAATGACGTAAGACAGTTCTCCCTTTTTCTCCTGAATTTTATATATCAAAAAGGGAAAAATAATTATTGATACATTTAATTTCTTAATAGAAAAATAAATTAAAAATCTCTCTTTTAAAAATGGACAAATAAAAATTTAGTTAATCATTTGGTATCATAATTACACAAATTATTCACTTTAGTCTAGTAGTTAAAATAATCTTAGTCTAGTTCATACTTATACTATTTCTAATTTTTTTAGTACTTGAACTTGAGCTCACGAGTATAATAAATTTAATTTAAAGATTATAAAATAAATATCGTTTGACATTAATATAGAGTTTAATTAATTTCAAATAGATTTTTTTATAAGCGAAAAACTATTTGTAGTGGTAGTATTTAGGTTCTTACAACCAATATATATATGTACAACCTATAAAGTTATATAAAAGAAATTATATATTCTACTCTAAACAAGGAACACTTGTCAATTATCATCTACGTATAAACTTTAATCATAAAACCCAAAACAGAATATACAGAAATATTTGATTACTCCTTGTAAATTTCAAATGGGTTTAATTTAATTCATATTAATAATTTAAATTTTACATAGAAAATAAACTACATTACATCATATCGAAGATAGACAATTGAATAAGTAAATCACCAAACAACTTATTAAAACCAGTATAGGATACTTTCATTGTACCATGGTAATTGAAAATAAAACACGAGTTTAATGAAATTATCTCTTCATTTGATTCCTACAAACATTGTCATTACTAATAACATTAGAATAACATGTAATTACTTAATTTTTCTTGACTAACAGTTTATAAATGCTTTTTCAAAGGTAAACTTTTAAGTTTGGAAAATATACATTGGTCCCAAGGGGATTTTGAAATTTAGCGTGAGTAATTTGTACAAGTCCATGTATCTTGGTCACCGGTTTGAAGTCTCAATATCCTACTAACTTTTGGACCCAAACTATTAAAACCCCTTATTTAAGAAATTGTTCTTTTAATGAAAATATGTTTGACATTCCCACAAAGTAAGGAAACATTTTTTTTATTCCAAAATAGACAATGGAATCATTTCAATTGTGTATTTCAACACAAATTTATCAAAATGACGAACAAAATCACATTGTTATTATATTATATAAAAAGAAACACATTTTTATACTATGTTATGCTAATTGAAGGTTAAATATAACATCTTCTATTGGTGACACACTAAAACTAACCTTGTGAGCATGCTTTAACTCATTGTCCTTGGAGGGTGCAATCTAATACTATTGTTATCTTGGTAGTATTGAAATACTAAAACATGTGATTTTTGTGTATGCTATACGATGTGTTTATTTTACTTTGTCACATCTGTTAGCCTAAACTTGTCTTTTGCCTTTCAAAATAAATATTGACAAAATCTTATTAAAATATATAATAAAGGTATGTTTGATTATGCATTTGGACAAAAAGAAAATTTCAAAATACACAACAAAAACGTACTATTACTCAAAATGCGCCAATGAAAACTTGTGTCCATTGTGTTGTTAAATGCTTGGGATACATTTGTAAAAGCAAATTTCTTAAAAAATGGGGGGATTTTAGTGCATGCAATTTGCCAAATGGGCTTTTAAGTGAATTGGATTTTGTACTGCAGCGTTGTTTGGTTCTCGGATGTTGGCAGTTACTTCCTACACTAAACAAATTATGACCTGCACTTACAATTCTTTTAAAATTTCACAAATGTTCTTAATACTTTTATTTTGAAAGCAGTGTTTTACCGATTTTTCATATCAAACAAACTGAAGTTCATTATATGCACTTCAGTGATAAGAAGCGTGTAACAATTTTATTATGCACATTGCTTCTAAAATTAAAATTCAAGGGTACTCTTGGAATTTAGAAAATAATTGTAACTGCAGGTCATAATTTATACAGTGCAGGAAGCAACTGCCTCGGATGTTTTCTTTGCTGTGCTTTTATGTTTTTGCCTTTGGGCTTTTTACACTGTATGTTTCCTTACTCTTTGGGCAGGTTGTTTAAATCTTGTAGAAGTCCAATTTTTGACCAAATTTGATAATAAAGATGTTTAAACACATTCATACTTTTCATATTAAGAAATACTTTGAATTTAATAGACATGTGTAGTGTAAAATGAAGTGCATAATGAGTTCAGTTTCTTGAGCCTAATTAATTAACTATTTTCTAATTAAATATAAAAATATTGTTACATGTGCCAACAGATAAACGATGTAAAGAAACCGCAAATTGAGAAGGTCTACCAATATGAATTATGATTGTTAAACGACAATGTGTTGTCATTATCACCACGAGGTCCACTGTTTGATGATGTATCCATGTTTTCCTTTAATCTTTTGTTTTTAATGGTGCTTAGCACTTTTTTAATAAACCACGGAGAACTACCAAGAGAAATAAAATTTTTAAAGTGTGGTCCCTTTCTCGGAAAGAACAAGGAACATTAGATTATTAATTTATGTTGTTAACAAGTTGGCCATTAATGTGTTACAATGAAGCAGACTTTTCTTCCAAATGATGGCCTGGACTGGACTATGTTTGACAATTTAATTAATAGGTTCTGTATTTGGATTTGTTTTTACAGTTGCACATATGGATCATTGCCCTTTCGATTTACAATTAATCTTGTTTTGCATTTCAACTTTAAAGTTATTAATCTCTTTCACATTTTCAAAAGACTACCACTTTTCATAATCTCAAAATGATTAACACTCTGTATCGTTTAATTTTTTTTTCTCTTAATTGAGTGAAGTGGTTATTATCTTATCCTATTAATTACTTGTTTTATTTCATATAATTAGTGGAAAATATTATTAAACTAAATTAAAAAATATAAAACTTTTGAATATTTAATATATCATAAAAATTTAATAAAATGTTTAATAAAGATTTAATTGAAAATACTTAAACTTATTAAAGACTTAAAATTTAATTAAGTAAAAAAGATTAAATTTATTAAAGACTCAAAATTTAATTAAGTAAAAGAGATTAAACTAAATTACTAATTACGCATAGATATGTTTTTTTTTTAATTACAAAAGGCAAGATGATTTATATGTTAGCTTTGCATATATAAATATTCAATTAGTCAGCTTATTTCTTTTCTCTGCTATTATAATACAACATTGGATACTTATGTTAGGCAATTTTATAATGATTTATCCAAAAGAGGAAATATCCTAGGTAGGCATGTCATTTCTATCATTCCAACAATGATCAAGACAGGAAACACATATAATAAAATAGTAACTACGGCTTATTATATGTCTTTTTATATAGAAAGTTTACTCTTAAAAGAGTTAATATATGACATACTAGATTCATTGAGTTATATGACATATAATTAACATATTAACTATATGTTGGATAGATAAATCAGTTCTTGACTAATTATATCTAGGACATTTTAATTAAGGCTACCCATTTCAAGATAATAGGAATCAATTCCAGGAACTCAGTACAATGAAACCCAGGAACAAGGACTCGCTTCGAATATTTGGATATAGATAATCTCAAACCATGTTAGAGAAACCTATATTGAAACATTTTTAAAGTTTTACTTGCCTAAATTATTGAAGTATCATTTATCTTGTGTTAATTCTTAAATGTAACTAAAAGAATTAAAGCATAGATAAACCCTCGGATTTAAATGTGTTATAAGGTTAAGTTAATACCTATTTGGCTTCCGGACACTGATTACGAAACTGATGTTAACCTTTGACATTATAAATTATAATAACATGATGTTTGATTTACATTATTATTAGAAAAGGACAATTATGTGTATGAACTGGCATTAGAGATAACATTTGCTTTGAAAAACCCAAAAAAAGATTAGTTTAATGATTCGTTTGCCTTGTTAATTAAAGCCATGACCCACTCAATGTAAGTTGAGTTGTAGCCACTGTCATAATCTTCAATAATTAAATGAAAAGAAATGGTATTAAATGAACAGGTAATACACCTAAGCATAAAACTATAGATAGCACTTTTACATATTTGAAAGGATCATATATTTGGTGACCTTTTTGTTTTTCTTTCACCACTTGAGTAAAGCTAACGTACGAAAATAAATAATATTAGATAAATAGTACTGCTTGACTTTTCACTTCATGTTTCTTCTTATTACCCCAAAAAACTAAAATGACACCGTACCAGTTAATTACAATGGTTAAAAAAAAAAAAGATTAAAACCTAAAGCATGATTGTGTTTCATCATCCATTTTCTTCCTTCAATCATACCCTTTGAATATCTTTTGTGGTTCTACTGGTTTAATGCTTTCAAACCTTTATCATTTAATTTGTAAAACAATATTTGTTAAGGCATCCTGAAGCTTGTGTTCACAATGTTCATGATGTTATTCAGATAGAGTATGGATCAATACCAGCCCCTTTCATGCATATATCGCAGAGCACAAACATCATTATCCTCAAAAAGTGGTTTCATCTAAATTTGTCGTTGGTAAAGTGAACAATTCATCTACGTGTATATGGGCTTGACATGAACTTTGACAATGGCTGATATGACAAAATAGAAGAGTTGAGAGAGGGGATTTGGTGGTAATGGACCTTCCAAGGATGGATTAAAATTAGAACAGTCCAATCATCATGTCAAGGGTGGTGGTGGTGGTTGTTTAATTTCCATTTTTTCTCTCATTGATTTCTTCTACAGTTTATGATAAGGAAACAATCTTCTTCCTCGTCCTCTTTTTTGTCTTCATTGTTGGAAGGTCACAATTGAGCGTGACTGAATCACAATTAAGGAAAGCCTAAATTTCAGGAAATTTCCTTTCCTAATTCCTATTCCTCAAATTTACCTCTTTCTACGTTATTCATATAGTTATACACACAACTATATCTCCCATGTTGCAAAAGGTATAGTTTGGTGGAAGGAGAAAAGTCTCTTCCGCTCAAAAAAGTGTTAGAAAAACGAAATATTAGCCACCAAAAAAGTGTTTGATTAGTTTCAATATTGAAATTTTCTTAAATCCTTCTGAAGAATGAGAATATTTTAACATTTTAAGTTATTATACCATTTGAGATTAAGTTTATTAAAGTTTTTAAATTCTATGGAGATCTGAAAAAAAAAAAAAAATGAAGCAATTTCACCATATCTTGGATGCGAACAGTTGATACTAAAGATGTTACTGTGAAGTTATAAAAGGAAAGAAAAACACTTTCTCAACAACCAGAGAGTAATCAAACAAAAGTCTCCACTGGGTAACATCAATGTACGTGAGAAAGAAAATAGATTGGAACCCTAGTTTGGATGATACGTGACACCTGAGATAGCAGTATTCCAACTAATTGAGTCATGGCGATGAGAGGGAAAGATTAGGTGTGTGTATGAGGAGCAAATCTGCTAAAGGATTATTGTCATAGTTTCCACACACAAAGAACTTTTCCTGGTACACATAATCACTGATGCTTTATTTAGATATTGACACAAAAATGAGCAAAGATGAAAAACGACAAAACAGACACATTCTCTTAGACTTTTTCTTCGTGTGATCTCCAATGAAAAATTGAGTTTCACCTCATGTTATCCCATAACATGCTTCGTATATATATATTTTTATTTAGAATTTCTTAATGAAGTAAATATGTAAACAAGTGATAATAATATAGTAAAATTAAATCATCTCAAATATTATCAAATACCAATCCTTTCACAAATAAAATATTCTTCTTCTTCTTCTTTTTATTTATAATTTATAGATTATAATTCTTATTCCTCTTCGAAGTAATAAGAAATGAGAATAACTATGACAAAATATTTAATACAAATACATATTTAGAATCTAAATTCGAAATCATTAATTAAAACCTAAAAACTACTTTATATCAATTAATTCACACATTCAACAGTAACCCTCTTTATTTTGAAATTTAAATTTTATGAAATCAAATATCTAAAAGCCTTTAACTTTTCTTCCTATCCATCTCCCTTTCGCGTGTTTATTTTTAGCACAATTAGGAAGTACGAAGCTATCTCAGAAGTACCAAAATTGGACACATGCTTTTGGATGTTCTTGGCTATAATTATTAGTTACATCTTATCGATATAAAATAAAAGTATGATTACACCTATGTATGCATCTGATATCGTGTCTCGACTAGATACTTGTAAGAATGTGATATATAATATAATTTGTTTTTTTGAACAACCAATTTAATTAATCATGTGTTCCTTTAAGTAGTTTTTTTTTTTTTTTTTTTTCTTCATGAGAGTACATATTATAAATTCATTTAGTTATATTAGTTGTTTTTACCAAATTTTTACATAAAACATAACATTTCCTACAAATAGATTCTACTTTCCTAACTTATATACCATGTATACAAAATCTTCACCGCTCCACTCATTAAAGTAAAAGTAAATTTTTCTAAAAGGATCATTACGAGAATGGGTAAATTTTGTCCCCTGTATTTTGTGGTGTAATCACGTAAAACATAAGGGAAAATGTGGAAGAACAGCTTGAACCATTCGAATGGATGTATATTGATTGATTGATACTTAATCTCTTCGTTGGTAAATTGTCGTTTCAGGAAATGGAAACGGCAATTATGTGAAAGTCAGATTCACTTTTGGCAACAGTGAGAGGGGAAGGTGGAAAATGGATTCCTAGGAAACCTTTTTGCTACTCTGTATATTTCATGTCTCAATTTGGCTAATTATTATTGATTTACTGTACTTAATAAAGCCATATTTTTTTTTTAACAGCACTTAACAAAGCCATATGCTTTTAGTGCATAGTAATTATCAGGATTAATGTACATAATTTTAATATATCTAAGAATTAAAAGCGAAATAACGTTTAATTTTTTTTAATATTTTCAAAGACATTTTCGTATAAAAAAATTATAAATATTGATAAAACAATAATTACAGCACTATAAAAAATATGAAATAAAAAATATGAAAAATTTATTACACACGTAATAAATAAAATATATTATTTTAATAATAAAATGAATATATCAAGTTAACTGACAATAATAATTCATTAAATTAATATACAAGTTTGAAAACATAAAAAAAAAAAAAAACTGCCTTTAAAGGACTAAATGAATCATTAACTGTTTAAATTAAATAATTAGATGAAATAAATAATTCAGTTACAGAATAATTAATTCTATTAATAAATATTATCATTAACTTATTAAGCTACAAAAAGCTACAAAATACTTTTGTGTATATTGTCTAAATTCTAAGACTAACTTGAGTTTACCACCGATTTCGTAAACATAAACCTTAGGTTCATACTAAAATATATTTATTATGATATAAAGTTTATGATATAAGGAGTAGGAATGAATTCCAAAGAAGAGAAGAGAAGTTGATATCCAGTTTAGCAAATAATAATATAAAATATTTAGATAAAAAGAAACGACCTTGTTTTTGTAAATGAGATATTCGATGAACATAAAATACTTTAAAGTATTTATTTCTTTCTTGAATAAAACTAAAAGATAAATCTTTCAATCAACTATTTATTGAATAAAATTAATTCAATTTTTTAATGAAATTGAATTAAATTCAAGCTCATAATTAATGCTAAAACCTATTATAAAGTTTGTTGGAATTACTCTCATTTTTCATACATTCAATCTTGATGTGAGAAGAGTGTTCTGGATATACTAATTATATGAGTAAAATAAAAATTTCCAGTAATTCATAAAAATAGTTTCTTAATTATTAATTTACAAATCAACCCAAACTAATCTAAACTTCATCTGTCAGACTAATTTTTTTAAGGAAGAGTATGAGGTTAGATTGTGCAGATGGAACCCACAACGACACTACAGCTCTCCCAAGCTTGCATCATTCCACCCTCTCTCTTAATTTTAATTATTAATTAATAGTTGTAATTACAATTTTGTAGTGGAGTTAGTGACTTTCGTGGCTGCGATTAAAGTTTCCAAGTAAACCCAATCAATCTAATATATGGTCAACTTAAATTACATAAACCATGGTTGATGTCAACTTCCCCAAGACAAGATCCCCAAATTAATGCAAAAACTGTTCTAGGCTAACCCCATCCACACATTCGATTCATTTAGTATTCTTCTCTTTTTTCTTTTCTATGCCAATACTTTACTGTTCTTAAATAATTTAATAATTTAGTGCCAGTCTAGATGCTTAGAAAATTTTAACGTTCAATAATATATATTTGCATTCAGTGTGAGAACAAAATAAAGAAAAAATTTAAACAAATTCGATATTTACATTGTGAATATTAGATAATTATCACAAATATTATAAACCTAGATATTAAAAATGATAAACGTTGACAATATTACTTTTTGTTAATTGATATAACACTTGTCCAGTTAAAATGAAAAATGGCATATGTAATATATAAAATGTGTTAAAAAAACATTTAATGTTAGATAAATAAGTATTTTATGATATATTTTAAAGTAATTTACATGGCAAAAGACAATGACATAATCACCAGAGATGTCATTGCAATAACTTTCATTTTGTAACTTTTTATAATGGATGCTATATCATAAAAAGTTCCTAATTGATCTGGTTATGAAAGGGAATTAGGATAATTGAATTTTAAGGATAAACAATTTAACATAAGAAGAAAAATGTATTTATTATCCAAATCTATTTGTTGAATAACTATTTGTAATTAAGTTGAGGACATTAATTTATCCAATAATGAATTTAGGATCGCGTAGCACGCACGCTCCGGGAATAGGAGTGACGATCACTTGCAACCTATTCTTCAAATGCCACCATCGTCCTTTCGAACAAGGAAGAGTATCAAAGGTTGAATTTCTCACCCAATTATTAGTATTATTTTACGCCCATTCTTTTGAATTTTTTGTTGTCCAAACATATGACTGCGTTTTAGGTCTTTGTCTCCTTCTCTCTCTCTCTCCCTTGAGCTTCTTCTTCTTCTTCCTCTCCTCTTCCTTTTCTTTCCCTGCACTCCATCCTCCTTCACTCTCTCTGTCAATTCAAATACTCACAACACAAGCTACCTCAACCTCCTTCACTTTCATCCATATATCTTATTTATACCTCTTCCCTTAAAATAACCATAAACAAAACCAAGTGAAAAAGAACAGTTTTGAAAGAGAACACCCTCCTCGTATTACTATTTATTTATATCAACACCCCCAAAAGAATAAACTACCATATTTTATTTCTTTTTCGTTTTCTTCGAATAAAAATTCAATACCTCTCTCTTCCTTTGATGTGTCTATGTCTATGGCTGGTTTGGATTTAGGCACGGCTTCGCGCTTCGTTCAAAGTCTCCAAAGACCAGACTTCAACCACCAGCACGAACCGGAGGAAGACGCCAAACACTCAGACCCTTTCTCGACTGAAGATGGTGAAAAACAAGGCAGTCCCGGCGACGTGGTGGGGCGGCGGCCCAGAGGGCGGCCGCCGGGGTCCAAGAACAAGGCGAAGCCGCCCGTGATCATCACCAGGGAGAGCGCCAACACGCTCCGCGCGCACATCCTCGAGGTGGGCAGCGGCTGCGACGTGTTCGACAGCGTCGCCAGCTACGCGCGGCGGCGGCAGCGCGGGATCTGTATTTTGAGCGGCAGCGGCACCGTAACAAATGTGAGCCTGCGGCAGCCGGCGGCGTCGGGGGCCGTGGTGACTCTTCACGGGAGGTTCGAGATACTGTCGCTGGCGGGATCGTTCCTTCCTCCGCCGGCGCCACCGGGAGCGACAAGTCTGAGCGTTTACCTGGCCGGAGGACAGGGGCAGGTGGTGGGCGGGAGTGTGGTGGGAGAGTTGACCGCGGCGGGGCCGGTGATTGTGATCGCAGCGTCGTTCACCAACGTGGCTTATGAACGGTTACCGTTAGAAGAAGAAGATGAGGAACAGGTTCAGATATCTGGTGGTGCTGGTGTGGGAAATAATAATATTAATATTATTAATAATAACCCTTTTCCTGATCCTTCTTCGGGACTTCCTTTCTTCAGTTTGCCCATGAATGTTCAGTTCCCGGTGGATGGTTGGGCGGGAAACTCAGCTTCACGTTCACCATTTTGATCGCTCCTAAACGGAGTCGTTTTCAACCTTTGGTGGTGTCTCCGACATCTTAATCTAATGTGAGCTTAATTGATATATCATTAGATGCTGCCAATGAAGATGTGCTTTGTTCAATTCAGGTCAGCCGTTTCATGTACTTAACATAAATTTATATGCTGTTTTCTTCCTGTTACGAAGGATGTGTGTTGTTGTAGTTGTGAATTTCTTTAGTTTAAGTCTCACTGGTTTTGAGTTTTCTCTGAGATCCTTCTCTTTTGTGGAGCCATGTACATGATATATGACTGATGTATAATGTCTTGAGTTGTTTCGTTGTTTTTTTTTTTTTTCTTTCAATTTGAGGGATTCAGATTTGAAGCAAGCATGTGCATTAGCTAGTCTCGTGTTTCAAGGGACTTATGTTAAACACGAAGCAATAACTTCCAACTTGTTAACCAGCCATTTTTCCCATCTATTTTTCATAACTTCTTAGTTGGCATCTACTTTCCATTCCATCTCTCAAACACAAGTCGTTAGTATAACGATTTACGATGACATTGTATGTGTAAGTATAGTTAGAATTTTAAGAAAACTACGGTCTTGTTAGATATATATTATGCCCTCCACTTGATTCATTTGTTTAATTCATATTTGCTTAATGATAATCTTAAATGGTTTGGAACAAGTACGGATATGCTATAATTGTGAAGATATAGATTATAAATTGTGGGATTGATTGCATTCTAAGCCCTTTTTCCCGGCCGGAATCGCTCTGATCTTACCATATTTATTGAGTAGCTTGAAGGGGTTAATTACAAGTCCGACCTAATTAATTATTATAATTATCCATAGATCAGCAAATCATAAGTGTTGGTTGGATACGGTAGCTAGGTTTCCGGCGCTGAAGACTAAAATATTGCAAAGTGGTGTGTGAATTATTTGCACTTAATATATATAATATACCTTGCGTTTGCGATTGTTGATTGCGCTCACAGAGTGAACCCTACCACGCTTTGTTCAAACAACTTGTAACAGCTCTTCGTTATCCTCCTAGAATTTGTATTTCATTACACAACATGTATACCTTACTGAAATCCTTGCCTGTGAGGCTCTTGGCTTACCAATACTGTTATCATTTACTCCCTTGGCCTCAACGAGACTTCAACTCAACATGAATACCTCCTTTTCTGTACTTGCTTTGTTATACTGCTAAAATTAATCTTATTCTTTCATTCTTTACATATTACCAGTGGGAGTATATTAACGTATACGTACTTCTTTCTTCTTGTTATTAACTTTTAATTTTGTTAAAAATATATATCTATACATTCTGTAACTTGTTAAAATGTTTTTGTAAAAAATAAATGAATTCTTGTTATCAAATCCTTCTTTTTCTGTGTTTTTCTTTTATTAGAAAAAGAATAAATTTAAATTAGAAATTATTTAAAGTGCTTCAATTCTTTTATAACCAAAGTTCAAAATGGTACAAATACAAGTTAAAACCTCAAAAATCAAGTAAAATAAATAACATCTCAAAACATTCATGCTTTTGATAAAACATTCAAAGAGGATTCTTCTATATCTAAGAGTCGAACTCCTATAGAATAGAAGTTGTTTTTCATCTTGTATGTTTTCTTTTTTATGGAGTGAATTGTCCTCAATCTTAGTGTATAAGATTTCTATAATTTTGATTCTTCTATCTTATTTCTTTTATTGTGTCTTTGTCCTTATGAGACAAAAAATAGTGATTAATAATTAGAGTTAAAAAATTCATCTTCGCTACCAATATCCTCTCACCAGTTATACTCATAATACCTCAACCTAAGTGTTTTTGATAGGTTAAGAAGTTCCCCCAACTCCTGACTTCTCTTTAGAATATGTCACATTTAATATTGAAATATAAGCTGCTTTAATTTCAATTCGAACTCTCTTTCACCCTTCCTCTAGCTGAAAGTACTTACTCGTCGTTTCAATGCCATATTGTCAAGATATCATCTTTGATGAATAAAGTTTGTACAGCAAAAGAATCAAAATACCATGTAATAGTTTGGAGGAATCAGAGTAATTTCATAGTATGAGATCATCATTTTTGTATGATACTAATACAAGCATTTGGACAAATGCATCAATCTATTTAATGTTGTTTTTTTAATTGAGTTCGTTATCTATGTCCAAGATTTCACTTGATTAATTCAAAAAATTTCCTCCTCATCTATTATACTATTCCTAAATATCACATTATTTTTATATTTTTCATATACCTCTCATTATTATCATCCACTTTTAAACATTTTGTTAATGTAAATAATAACTTGATTTAACTCTTAACATTAAAGAAAAGCTTCTGTAATATCTTGAAAAGGTATCATGCATTTCAGCATTAATTCATGGTATTTTCTTTACTTGTGTACTTGTGGAATTCTTTACAATATATAACATTACTTATTCTCGCTAATTAACTATTGTTATTTAAAAGGGAACTGATATTTTGATACCAACATACCTACTTAACAATTCAATAAATTAATATTTTAATTATACTTTTTATTTTTTTAAATTAAAATACTAATATATTATTATATTGGAGAGCGTCGAAGTAATCTTTGTTTTTAAATATTGTTGTAGGTCTCTCACTATATCAATTGTAGCTTATAGAAGCAATATTGTTTTTTTATAATGCGTTTTTACTTACGGTACTGACCAAGAGACAAAAGTATCTGGTCTTGGTACCGGAGATGCTATATGATAAGGTAGGCTCAGTTAGCTAAACTAAGTACTAGTACGTTGTGTCATATAGAGTCATGGATAATTGGAAGGTAATAATAGCAGTTTGTAATTGTGAGAGAACATGCAAGTGGTAAAACTAAAGGCTGCTTCTTCAATGACCCAATTAGCAATTAAAGAAATTCCAGTGTTGAATGAAGAACTTTGTCTTCCACGTTTATCAAACAACTTCGATTAAAAAAATATTTTAAAGCCATAATCCCCATTCAAAACTCCTTAATATAGTCTTATTTGCCCACAAATTTTCCATGTTAGCTTTTATTGCCAAGTTTTTCACCATGTGTAGACGGAATGAGATATCACTATGGCTACTTGAGATTGCTGATTTCAGATCCGTTTTAAACCTTGTGAATATCTTAATATTACCACATAGCTATCATACAAGTGAAATGTATCTCCAATTCTGAGGTCTACCAAATTTAGTTTTTTGGGAATAAGATGAAAAGTTTCGCAATTTCGGAAAAATCATAACATTCTTGAAACATTTGAATTTTGTCAAGGTTGAAGGGGAAGTGCGTTAAGTGTTCAATTTTGTCAGGCCACTTCCATTTAGGTTCTGGAAATATATCAAAAACGTAGGCAATTTGCATTGCAGACATTTGACTCTGCCTCCTTGACTTTAAGCAAAGTGAGAGATAAGATTTATTGCATATGATCTGGAATTCTTAGAAGTCAAACTTTTCTTATTTTTCAAAGCATGTGTTATTTTCTTTTATTGGCAAATAGAAGTGATATAGCCATTTGAAGTGGACTACTCATGTATAAAGGTTGTCCATACGTAGAGAAAATATATTTAAAATTACAACATCTTTTATCCATATAAAAAGATTTCACATCTCTCTTTTATATATATATATATATATATATATATATAACATTTCTTAAGTTATCTAGTGGCGGCTATTCGGATTTGTATTTTTTTAAAAGGAATTATATAAGAAATTTATATTAAATCGCATAAGTATCTAGAAATAATCCCACAAAAACTAATGGCCTTATCTCGAGGGAACATATTCCAATTTTTTAAAAATCTTAATAATAAAATTATGGTAAAGATTAACGACGAATCCAAGAATATATAGAAGAGGTATACGACACCTAAAGGGTAGTTGGGAAGAAAGATTCCTGTTTCTTGTCAATTAACATAAATAAATTGGTGCAAGTGTGGTTAATAATTAAGGAATAAAATATATAATAAGGTTTAGATAAAGGAATCAGGTTGACTAAGTCGTATGATGCAATATTATATTGCATCCTAATGTTTACACCCATTTGTTTCTAAGCTGTCAACTTCTTTTATATGTTTTCATACAATAATACTTTATATATATAGCAGCTGAATTTTAAATTTCTTATGTGTTTTGTGTTTGAATTTAATTAAATTAAACATAGCCACGTTTTGAGGATTGTTTATATAAAAATGAAGTTGTCGGATAGTGGCCATGGATGAGGCCAAAATGCTAATGATGTCAAAGTACTGCGAAGTAGCTTTGAGAGCCTTTTGATCAAACGTCAAATTAAAAAGGCACTGAATGTAATATTAAATTTAAGTCATGATTAAGATTTATGTTCTATATGCGTAGCAACAAGAGCTTGAATTTCATGATTTTATGTCATAATATTTTGGTAATGATAGAGCTTTTTAACTTAGTTTATTGTATCCACAAAAAAATGGTTGTAATAAGTATATACGAAATAATAATAACAATAGTAATCCATAGTTTTCGGAATATCGATCGGTAAAAAAAATGAAATTATTTAAAGAAAAATAATCTTGTATTCTTATACTTCGGATTTGTTTCTGTGATTTGTTTATAAAATTTGTCAAGACTGAAGATTTCATACTTTATCTTTATACCTACTTGAGAGAGAGCTAGTTCTTTTAAGTGTATATGATTACTTATACTAGTACTTTCATAAATAACAAATAATATTGTTTAGTTTTTATTTTATTTTATACTATTTGTCAACGTATAAAATTTAATAGAATTTATATAATTTCGGAACATTTATATAGAAATGTATAATGTATTAAAATTTAATTAAAAATTTAAGTATAAAATGCTTATAGAAAAAAAAAAGTATTGGGTCAATTTTAATCAAATGTATTCCGATATATAAAGACGATTTTCTTGAACACGTACCCTTGACGATTATTATCAATGTTATACAATTTTATTCATTAGAAGTTATATAATAATTTACTAAATAATAAATTGATTATATAAATATAAAAATCATGTAAGCGTGTTTGGATTGTAACTGATTAGAATAGATAAGAGAAAAAAAGAAGCAAATAGTTAAAAATTGATTTTAAAAACTTCAGGTGGCTTACTTTGAAACCAAAATTGTGTTTGACTAAAACCAAAGGGAGTGTGTAAAGAATAAAGACATCATTTTACTTTGAAAAATTAAAGATCTAATTTATTATAGTCAAATGTTAACCAGGATATATTTTTTAAAATAACTAAAAGTATTTAATAAAGTATATTTATATTTAATACTCTACATGCGTTAGCTTTTATGTTTGTGTTGGGTCTTAAGCCCTTTTCAGAAGAAAAAAAAAATGATAGAAAATACTTGTGAACAGTATCCTTTATTATACAAGAAAGGAGTGTGCATACGTTAAAAATAAAATTATAAAAATAAGTTGTACCTTCAGGGTAATTTTCAATATAAAATCGTTTTTTTTTATGAAAATAATTATTAATTTCTTAAGTAGTTTTTACTTGTCATTGTATAAACTTAAAATATTAACTAAATGCGACTCTTCACATTTTTGGAGAGAAAGAAAAACTGCTCTTCATTTAACACAGTTGTGTGGACATTATATTGCTTATATTAAAAATAATTTTTTTGTTGTTAATAGTTTATTACAAATGGATCGGATCATCAATTCTCCTTTTTAATTACAAAATAAAAATATTTAATCTCAATCATTATAAGGCCAATATCATCCAATCATTTCATTATACCAAATAAATAAATGATTAGTTGGAGTTTTTGTATTAAAAATGAAAATAGGGAAAGAAATTGAAACAGAAAAAATATATTAGAATTTAGATAAAGCAACTTTTAGCAAAAAAATTGGACCAACCTCGGATCCATATTTAGTTGGACCAGTTGTGAAGTCTTTTTTACTTCATATGGATCCTATCAGAATTGTTGTAGATTATATTCATGAGATTGCTTTCTGCACCATCATGCTTTTCAAGCTGCACCCCCACAAAAATTGAAATTTTGAATTTACCTTCTGAAAATAAACTATCCCTAGATTTTCAGTTTTAGTTCTAAATTGAGCAGCTCAGTGACCTTTCAGATTATACATTTTAAAATATTTAAAGTAATATTTTTATATTTTAGATTGAATATTTTGAAATATAATTTGTAGTCTAGAATATACAATTTAAAATGCAAAATTTATATTTTAAATTTATAATTTAAAATAGATTTTATTTTATTTTATAACATACATTCTGAAATACATAGTTTATATTTCAAAATATACATTCTGAAATGCATTTTTTGTTTTGTATTATAAAGTATATGTATGAAAAGATATCTCTAGAACTGGAAAATACATTTTAAATTACATAGGTATTTCTAAATTCAAATTTACATCTCCGAATGTATAATTTGGAAAGAATTTTTTCAGAAACAATTTGTCATTTAACCATTGTGGGGGTACAACTTGAAAAGCATGGAGGTACAAAATGCAATCCCCTTATATTAAAAATGAACTAATTGTCATGAAAAAGAACTCTGGTAGCTGAAGAAGGGCAGTTCAAGTTTTCAGAATTAGGCCCAAAAGAGATAAAAGTTATCACCAACATAATCACTTTCACCAACTTTCAACTATTTACTCACTCTCTTTAAACAATACACACCAATCACGGATGACCAAAAATGATGCTAGGAACACTCGAAATTTATGATACTCATTTTCATAATTTCGAAAAGGGTATTAAGGTTATTTAAAATTTTATGGAGGTGCAGGGTGAGATCATGTAGGTGCAAGAAGAAACCCTCTATTTTTTTTTTTTCTTTTGAGAATCTGAGAAATGCTGGAAGCCCATTCCTTTTGCATATACTCTCTTATGAATTTTTTTTTAAATCACAAAAAATCAAAAAACGTGAAGCAGACATCATATTTAATTATTCTCTCATATCTACATTTTAACCATTAAAAAATATTCAAAAGTGTGTATAGAAAGCATAAACTCCTTTTCTTTCCTTTTCAATTGTAGCTCTGTAAAAACAACCACCCTCGCACCAAAAAAATAATAATTAATTGTACCCTTTGAAGTTAAAAATAAAAGATAAAAAAACACAGGATCTTTTGAAGGCAAGTAGAGGCCAGTGTATTGTTATTGACTTCTGACCTACATTTTAAGATGCCTTTCAAGTGTCTCTGAACCCCACACAAATATTATCTACTGTGATTCATTTATCTTTCGGCAAGAAATGGTAATGAATCATTTAGTTCTTCTCAATCCATTTTAGACACTGATATTTTTCATAAAGTGATGAACACTCACAATATAGTTCGTAAATTCAGAGGAAATGCATCCTTCATCAACATACAGCAGAACATGTAATAATCATGTAAACAAAAACAAGATAAGATATTCCAACATCCTAATCCGTTGCTAAGAAAAAGCCTTAAGAACTCAGCAACTAAAATTGAAATTAACTAATAAATCACTAATTAGGCTTAAATTAAACATCTAAGCAAGTTCAGGATGTGGATAGACACACTTCAACCAACAAAGATCACAAGCCAGGAAATTCGAAGAACACCTACACCCACATCCACATCCACGAACCTCTTGTTGTGTTTGAATGTAAATGGAAATTCTTTTTGTCCCAATCAACACAAATAAAATTGAATCCAGTTTTTCAATTAAACCAAACTTTCAAACCCTAAATTTGGTCTCATTAAAGATGAGCATAAGAAGTGAAATGAAACTGAAAGCAAGACAAGGTTGGTAAAATCAGCCACATAGTATATATTAGAAAGTGTGTTTTTCCGTATCTGAATTGATTACAAAGATTTACACATCGTGAGTATAGAAGTCAATAATCTCCTTCAAATTGAGCTGGAACAAAGAAGAGGTATCATTGTGCATGAGCCACAACATGTGCTCGAACAAAATCTCATCCACATCCACAAAGATTTCTCTTCTTTCAGAGAACAAAGATTTCTTCTCCGCTACAGGGTCCTTCTTCGTGGACATATCCATCAAAACGCGAAAGGGGTTCTCTTGCAAGATGAAAGGCTCCACCATAAACACCCTCTTCTCTTTTCCCACCACCACCGTCACGGCCTTCTCCGATTCTTCCTCCAACCCATCTTTAGGAAGCGCCACGTAACCCATCCGAGAACCAGTGGAACGACGCCGGATCAATGAAACCGGCATCACCAAACAATCCATGGATGCAAAAAAAGCCAGGTACGATGTTTCAGGTGAAGAAGAAGAAGAAGAAGAAGAAGAAGAAGAAGAAGAAGAAAGGGGATGGTTTCTTTGGCTCTAGAACCAGCCAAGGAGTTTATATAAATATATAATAATATTAATTGCACTATATTAAATATTAAATAATAAAGCTTTGGTTTTTAGTAATTATTTTATATTAATATTTAGGTGACCACAGGGAAAAGAAAAGGTTACTTTGGATGTATACTTTGGGTGATGACTTCAGCAAATGGGAAGTAGCCGTTGGAGAAAGGATCCCTTGGACTGCAAGAGGATAGGGGTACCCTAAGCTCGTCAGCAAGCGCGTGGGCGCGTGAATTTTTAAGCCAATTCTATTTACCATTAAAATTGATTAGTATTTTAATAGATTTGAGGTTTAATGTAGTGGTGGCGCGTGGGAGTAGTTTGGTTTGCCGACTTTGGTGAACAAGATATGACATTTGTTTATCTATCCGAACTGAGATGTTACCATCGCAGGTTGGCGCCTTCTCATTGCACTGTGACAACTGTTCTTATGATATGTAACCGTTAATATATCCCAAATAATGTAATATAATAATACTCGTTTTTCATGGTTTAATCCAAAGTTATAAAAAGTTAATTCCAGCTCTGTCATATATAATCTTACAGAACTCTTAATCATAGTCCTTTAACCTAATGAACACACCAATTTCTGACTAAATCTTATTCTCTGCACACGTTCGTTGTAACAATTAATTGACAAGTTCAAAGCATAGGCATGAGCAATTTTTGTTACATAATCATGTGCATGAAAAGGAAGATTTGAAGTGATTTTAGTTGGAGTGGTGTTAGGAAATTTGGTGAACGCGTTTTAGAGTGTAGTTTACCATTTAGTTTGTCGGTGATAAAAATTTGGAAATGTCAACTCCGCGTATTATCTTGCATAACTGCATGCTCAATGGGTGGTTCACCTTCGATCAATGTTCTTTGAACTTTGAAAACCCATTCACATTGGAATTGACCCGTTTACTTCTACTTTTATTAAAAGGAAAATACAACAACAGTTAGAAAATTTTAAATAATTGAATAAGTTGTTTTGGAATTCTTAAACTAAAAAAAATTGTTATTTTAAGAATTTTACGAAGTATCTTTCTTAAAGTAAGATGTACGATTAGAAGATATGAGTATTCCAATAGATAACTTTTTTTCTTTATCTAATATAAGAGTATAATAAGATATCAAGATTGATGATGTATTCTTGCATATTATCTATAGAATAGAATCATCATCATCCGCCCGAAAAAAAATAAAGACATTGTCTTAAATATCTTATTTATTTATCTCTTAATTTAAATATGTTACCCGGGATAACAAAATTTAAATATCTTGTTTTATCTAATATTTTATCAATAATACAAATAATTTAGTTATATTTTAATCGAAATCTCACAAGTACCTTTGGTTGAATGAACTTCAAAACATGTTCGTTCATATCCAATTTTTTTGGAAAAAAAAATCAACACTTAAGTGAGAAATTATTTTCCAATAAATAACGAGAATAAAAGTTTAAGTTGACATATTTAGTGTCTCTTATATAATTTTGTTCTAGTCAAAGTGTTTCTAGGATATTATAAAACAAATAGAATTAGTTGTTTCTTATTTTTTGGGATACACATGTCTCGTATGCTTAGTTTTAAGAGTATGATCTACTTGTATTTTAAGTTGTTGAATATTAATATCCAAATAATTTGACTTAGTAGGAATTCATATCAAGTAATATTTTTTGTGAACAATTCCAAAAAACTGAGTATTGTAGTTTGATCCACACATAAGGTCGACCTATTTCCTATAAAAAAGTACATAGTTTCTCGTCATTGAGTCTTTAAAGTAAAAATAAGAATTAAGATCTTTTTAAATACATGAAAAAGTGAAAACAGCCATGATGGAGATGATTATAGAAAACATTAGCATATTTGATTAAATAAATGACAAATTTTATTATTTATTTATTTATCTAAAGAGAAAATAACTTGATCCAAACATGTAAATATATATTTTAAAAAAAGTTTAACTGACTTACAATTAAGTATTACAAAAGTTAGAAAATGAAACTATTTAATTTTTGCAACAATGTGATATGGCATCCATTGCTTTGATTCTTGCTTCTATTCGTGAGTTTGCTTGTAAAAATATTAAAATAAAAAATGTCAAAAAATGTTTCACCAAATTTCACATTGAACATCAAAATATTCTAATAAATAGACAGTGATATCTCTTAAATTATAACATTTAATACTACTATCTTCGTCAAAATACTAACTTAACGTTACATTAATAATCCAAATTCGTTGTATAATTAACATTTAGTACTCAATAAATATTTATTTAATTATAAAAAAGATTTTAAATAGTCTTCCAATAAAGCTAATTACTCCTTATAAATAATCTTATATATATATATATATATATATATATATATATATATATATATATATATATATATATTTTAGTGATCTCAGAAAAAAATACTATGCATAAAAAATATTAAATATAAACAAAAATATTATCAAATCACCCTCGTATACCCTACAAATATAATTAAATATTTTATATTTTGTAAAAACTAAACGTTGTTTGTGGTGATCGTTTATCAGTTATGTTGTGATCTTGAGAGCCAATTTAACTTGGTTCTAATCCATTTGCATTCCACAATCATTCAATACCAAGAGTTTTCCATATTTATCCACCAAAACCAAGGACTAGTCAAAGTGTGCCCTTTACCCGTGTTTCATATTTCATATTGATTATAGTATATACCAAGAGAGTGAAAGACAAAATTGTTTGTGTTGTCCAGTTTTCTATGTCCATGTCCCCCCAATAATGCTACTATCCTTGCGATACCTCACCTCATATATCACACACCACTCTCGGAACTTGAACGCTATAAATTACCAACATTTCTCATTCCTGATAAAACCATTAACAGATATCACTTCATTAAACTGGACTATATTAATATGCATTCCTCTTTCAGAAATCAAGGGATGAAAGAAAATTTTGAGTGCTGGCTTGGCTTCAAGGTAAACAAACTTATCAATCTCAACTCTATAATATATAAATCAAAGCATTGGTCAATGTCATTGGAAATAAATTATGTTATACAAATCTCAAAAGAATTTTCCCAAAAACACATTAATCTAAAATCATCCAAAAATTTACTTTTCACACCCCTTATGAAATTTATTAAGTATAAGGTGGTCTTTTTGTTGTATCTAAACAAAATTTTAATCGCTTTTCAACAAAATATTTTAAACAAAAACTGATTTTGATTCTAACTTTTAATTTGTATTATAATTATAATTTGTTTATCCTCTTCAAGCACACAGGCACGCGGGTCAAAGCCAAATAAGGGCTTCTCTGATAAAGGGAGCAAAGCTCATATTGGGCAGTTTCTTCCTCCAAACTTCGTAAGTGCATCTCCAAAATTTAAAAGAAAAATTATAACACGCATGTTTTTTTTTGTTATTTTCATATTAGACTTTTCCAAAATGTTAAAATGAACCTTTCCTGTTGTCCGATCAGAACAGTAAATTAAGTTTTGATTAATACATTTCATAGTTATAAAATTCACAACTCTAATTTCAACCACCACAAAAAAGATTCCATTGTCATAAATTTTGAATAAGCTGATCCCGATTCTTTCTTTTTCTCAATCCTAAAAGACTTCATCCAGAATTTATTTTCATTCCAAGAGTTGAACCAGAAGAGTTTGAGCTGCAGTATTGAGTGTTGCAACCATATCCATTTAGCATAACTTACAACAAAACACTCAAACACTTCCAGAACACGAAAGATATTTTTAGATTCAACCCTTTCAAACGATAAAATAATTCAGATGAAGTCTTTCAAAATTAAAAAAATCCAGATCCACTCTTCCGGAATCTATGACAAAAATGCACTTTTTTTGCTGAAAATCTAATCTAGTGTTGTCGACCTTATCATTATAACCACAATTTTTCTCTCCATATCATCACATCCCCAAGGATGATTTAACCCTTCCAAAAAGTCTAATTCAAAAACTAAGCAAAAGACAAGAACACTGGCCTTTTCATAAATTATGGGAGTGCAGAGAAAAACAACCCGCATATAATATATCTAATGAACACACAGATCCAACTGTGTAACAAGCTCAAATAATTAAAAGCTATCATCGCTAACACTTTCAAATATGATAAAAATCCTAAAACAGAAAAATGAAGATAAATAGATTTAGAACTTAAGATAGACTGCCCTAAAATCAGTCCCAAAAACAATAATGCATGTTAGATTTTGGAATTTGATATCTAGCCACTACTATGAAGAATCATTATGCCAATGTCCTGCTTCTGCAGTGTTTAAACTAAAAACGCGTCATCACTGCTGAGTATGGCCACCCCACAGTTGATGATGGTACATCTGCAGGTTATGAATAGGCTGACTAACATTATTAAAGAGTCCCGGGCCTCCCGGGCCCTTAATAAAATTACCATTCTCGTTATCCTCAGATGACTCGGTTGAAGGCCCTTGAGAAGTAGGAGTGGTTGGAGTCGTAGGAGCACCAAAAGTTAACAATTGGGATGATGGTGTCGTAGAACGTCCAGATTTCAGGTTACTTGAGCTAGACTTTTTTCCATCTGCAATAAAGCTACCTACAACGACCTGTTGATATGCATCGAAGTTAGATCAATCCTTTCAATATAGCTAAGAACCTATCTGTACAATGTTCTCTATAAAAGCAGAAGAAAAATTCCAATATAGGTCTATTGTTTACAATTTGACATAAATTTTCCACCATCTGAGACTGATACCTGCACTGCCGACGCTGCAGTAAGAGCTCCAGCAACTTCGCCACCCAATACTCGTCCATCAGGACCTGCCAAACTCACATTCAAGGAACGCATTCCATTATGACCACTATTATTTTCAGATTGTTGAGTAAAACCTGAAAGTGATATGATCTCAAATTCACCCTGTAATGAAAAAGACATCAAATGATGTGAGTTCAACTTTAAAGACTAACTTGTTATATCAGAGTACAAATAATGACACAACCAAATGATGTGACAATGAAATTATGTAAAATTAAACAAAAGGACAACTAAAGATGCAGATAAATTTGGTTCATTCCCAGTAAAATATTATTATCTGTTTAAACCCATTGCTAAATTAAATCACTATATATTATACCTTTACTAATAAGGAAAGTGCATGGAAAATAGGAAGTAGCCTTCAATAAATGCAAATAAAAGAAAATGTAGGTTTCGCACAGCGGCATTAGCACAAATCACAAATTTGAACAATTGTATTTGGAAAAGGTTTAACCAGGACCTAATAATAAGACACACCATTTTCAAAAAACGAAACCCTGGATTCTATATCGAAACACATTTAACCAATAAATTACTGAACAAGATTATTATATCACATGCAACACCTTCAAAAACTTCAAATCTTCAAATCTTCATGTTTTGGATAACATCAAAACAATTAAAGAGATATTTACTACGGATACTTGTGGTCCTAATTAAAAAAAATACAATAAAGGTGTCAAAGCTTTATTAGCTTAAAGGCGTAAAGTAACGCAAATGGTTCCAAAATAGATTTTGGTTTGAAGAAGGTCAATAACAAACACTAGGAAACTATGGAGCATCTAAATATCTAAATATAAATAAATAGTAATTATAATTCTAGTAACCAACATATCAGTAACCTGATTACAGAATACCAGCACCAACTCCAAAAATCTAAGATTTCCGACTGACATACCTATATATTTCCTATTCTTTCTATGACTAAAAGATTATATTATTAAACAAAATGATTACAGATAATAAATTCAACAATAAAAACAGAATATAACACATGCTATTAAACAGTTCAGAAATATAATTTTAAGGCACATTTCGCATTAGCTATTTTACATTGAACTTCAACAATAGAAACAGAATATAACACATGCTATTAAACAGTTCAGAAATATAACATGAGAATAAATGTAACCATGAGAATCAAAAGGGATATGTTTTCGATAGATTTTAAAGATTTTGTCTTTAAAAGCTAAATCATTGAACAATCGAAAATATTAAATGTATGCACACAAATAAAATCATTATCAATATACCTCATAAGACACATCAGGGCCAGATTGGGAGGAGACGGATGGCGGCTGCCGAATGGTGACATTGCGGATAGGACCAATAGCAGAAAGAATACAAACGGTTCTTGTTGGTCCTTGATCACAGAATGCCATAATTTTTGCGGCAATATCCTACAAAGATACAGACTTAACCCACTAGTTTGCGCAAAAAAATATTATCATTATTATCCAACTGATAACTTAACTGAGTGATATTAGTGTATACCTCGCCAGCTTCGGCTGTTATAACATGAGGAGTGAAACCACTGCCAGATATTCCTGAACCATAAACAAGAAACAAATATCAAAACAAATATTAAAAAAAAAATACCAAAACACATTCAAAAAGATTAGCGAAAAAGTTACCAAGAGCGTCCATCTGTTTCTTGCCGGAGCCGGGAGGGCGTCCGCGATGCTTCTTGGCCGGAGTTTCGGAAGAAGCGGCTGCGTGGTTTGGGACAAGCCCCAAAGCAATGTTACCGTCGGGCGAGTACTTGCGGGGCCGGCCTCTCTTTTTCTTGGACGACTCCGAGGAACCCATCCCAAGGGCACACGGTTTCAGCGCAGAGTCGTTGTTGTCGTTAAGAGGCTCGGGAGGAGGTGGCGGTGGGGGAGGAGGAGGGTTGGGGTGGTGGTTGGTGTTAATGAAAGGAAATCGGGCGGTGGCGGGGGCCAACATGGAAGTGTAGGAGGTGGGTCCCACCATCATGTTTGGCAATTGCGGTTGCTGGTGCGGTTCCCGAGAATCCATGGCAGGTGGAGGGTTGGGAAGGCGAAAGCAAAATGCGGATCGCAGAGCGGCGGAGGGTTGGGAATGCGTGAAGAGAGACGAGCGATTGGATTTGATCGATAAAGAAGGCAGTGATTGGAGAAGAGGTGCGTGCGAGTGCAGGAATGGACGAAGGAGAAGAAGAATGAAAAGGAAAGGGGAAGTGTATATATAAGACAGAGAATAAGAGGCGGGCTTTGGGCTGATAGTATTATTAATTTAGGGTTTTACTTTTAGATTTCGTTTTTATTCCCTCCCTTTTCCCAATTTATTATTCTTACTTTCCTCACACTTTCACAAGATTTCCAATTGGATATGATCTGATAGTTACCTATTTGCCGCTTCCTGTCAATTTCAGCTCCGTCCAATTATCCCTAATCCCCTCTCATTCTCACCACTTCTTCTTTTATCCACACCATTTTCTCTTTATCAAAACTAACTTTTTTACTGTAACTATATCTTTACTTTTAAATATTTAAAGGTAGTAGATAATTCATAGACTTTAACCTACAATAAACAATATATTAAAAAATGTTTTAGAATACTGTAACTTTATTTACTAAGCCAAAAATATTACTATATATATAAAACAAATAAATCTCATGTTTAATCATTTTTATGATTAAAGTAATTAGAATTATATCAATATAACAATAATGTAGTTATAATTTGTATTTAAACTAGTTGTGTTTAATCTTTGTTATATATAGGTGAATTATAAATAAATGGTATAAGTACAGTTCTCATCCCACTAAATATATAGATAATAAATATCAATCTAGTATTTAATGTTGAATATTTTTTCTAACCCATACTTCATACTATATATATATATATATATATATATATATAAATTAACTGATACCAGACATACTAGTATAGCATTTAATGCTTGCAATTATATAGAGATGTAAAAATATATTTTTGATATAATATTTGTAGAAGAGTGAATCATAGATCAAGTAGCCGTCACTATCATCATCACAAACTGCTTTGAAAAAAAAAATAAAAAAATTTGACGAGTGTTGGAGTTTCATTTAACAAACTATCTATCCTTCTAAGATGTCAGCGGTAAAGTGGTTCTCTTAACAAGTTCGTTGAGAGATATATGTCCCAACTAAATTTGTCAAGTTAGTTTAGAGATAAAATACATAGTTGTTTGAAAATTTATGATAGATAAATTAATTGAGTTTGAGAAAAACAGTTACTAAATCTATTAAGTAAAATAAAATAAAGTATATTAATAAAGATAAAATTGATAACTAACTATATACACGTATGAAGGATTATATCAAAAAAATATCTTTTATTAGTAGTTATAAATAACTTGTATTTAGTTGTGGATATAGACTAAAAATCAAACTTATTTATCTCCTTCTTTCTAATTGCCCATTATAATCTGAGTCTAGCATAAATATTATGTTCCCATAATAGTTAATTTTTATTCAACTTTGATTTTAAATATATCATAAATAAAACAAACAGAGAAGATAAATCAAAATATAAAATAAATAATTATTTTTTTTTTAAAATATATATATATATATATATATATATATATATATATATATTTGAAATTTTAATTATTCGGTGTACGTAAATTATTTGTCTGAAATTACCTGGAAGTATATAAACTATGTCTTCTACATAATAATAATAATAATAATAAATTATTATTATTATTATTATTAACTTTCTACTACATCTTTATTTGACTTATTTTTTTAGTATATCATAAATATTCACTCTGTTAATACTACCTTCTTTTAATATTTTCTATATTATTAATTTCCTCTCCTGAATCTAAGGATTTTTTTAATAAAAAGGAGATGCAAATATAATTTTTTTATTCAAACATACAGCAAATGGTATTAATTTACTAATCTTTTATTTAAACGTTAACCTGTGTAATAAAAAGTTTAATAGCTTTATTGATGGAATAATAATACTAATAGTTTATTAATGAGATAGACAATAACTTACAAATCAAATTAAATAATTAATATTTGAATATTTAGTTAATTAGATACTCATCTATTAAGTTATAAAGCAAGATGATTATAAGTAGATGGATACTTCTATTTTAATAATAAAAAAGTTAAATTAAATAAACAAATAGAATAATTAAATTAATAATTTAGTTAAATTTTTAACAAATAGAGAATGATTCTGTACATTTTCTTATGCGAACTACATGAATGATTTTTCACGCGAAACAATAACATTCAAGCAAAGTTTATAGCACATGGTGTATTTTATTTATAATTAAATAAAAAATATAAGTTCAGTAAATAAACTAATGGGAGATACACGTGTTATCAAATAACGTTGCTGAAGAGGGTTGAAGTGTTGCCTTGCGAGAAAAGCTGACTGTGACTCTTCAACATTTTGTTGCTCTCCTTCTTCCCTTTTCTCCGACCAGGTTTCGTTGTGGTTGTTGCTGCTCCTAGCCTCAGATCTGCGGTGGAGTCACCTTATCTCATCGTTCCTCTTCTTTCAAAGTTTTTCGTCGGAGAATTTAGAAGCTGATACGCCGGATCGGAGATGCCGGTGGCTGCTTCCGCTATATACTTCTTGAACCTCCGCGGCGACGTTCTCATCAATCGTCTCTACCGGGACGATGTTGGGTAATTTCTATTCATCTTCTCTTTCTTTCTCCTACACATCGCTTAGTAGTGATCTTTAGCCGCTAAATGAAGTCAAACCGAACCATTTCTGTTGTTTGTTTGCGCTCACAAACTCCACAGGACTCAGTTTTCCCCATGTTTTGAGTTTGGCGAACTCGTATTCTGGAAATAACCATACTGTAATTGCTCGTTCTGTCTGCTAGGTTAGTTCTGATTGCTTGTACAATTAAGCATGCTAGAATATCGAAGCGTGTAATGTAGCTAAGACAAGTGAATAGTCATAAGGATTAAGGACAAGTTTACTTGTTGGAACAATACTACGTCTTCTAACTTATTGCATTACAGGGGAAATATGGTTGATGCTTTTCGGACACATATAATGCAAACAAAAGAACTTGGTACTTGTCCTGTGAGGCAGATTGGTGGCTGCTCTTTCTTTTACATGAGGATCAGCAACGTTTACATAGTAATTGTTGTCAGCAGCAATGCTAATGTAGCTTGTGCTTTCAAGTTTGTTGTTGAGGTATTTAACCTCTTGCTGCCTCTGTAACTTATCCGATGATATCTGGCTTTATCAGTTAAAGTATGATTCATGACGTGGGCCTTTTTCGTTATATCCTTCCTCAACTTTGAGATGAAGACTTTGCTGTTTTTGTTGCTCTTACATTGATTTCTGTCTTCCAGTCTAGATATTTGATCATAATTAACTTATGGTTATATAAATGATCACGATTGATATATGTCCTCCTTGCAGGCTGTTGCTCTATTTAAATCATATTTTGGCGGTGCCTTTGATGAGGATGCAATTCGCAATAATTTTGTACTTATTTATGAGCTCCTAGATGGTATGTAATCGTGTGGTGATGAATTAATTTATGTTGCAATGCATGCTTAGGCTGAAAGTCAGTGCAAGGGCTTTAGTTTCCTGTAATTTCAAAATCTGTCATTTGTTTAAGGAATATTTTCTGGATGAGTTCTTATTTTTCTGTTCAAAGTTCAAGTGAGTAGTTACACTGAAAAGGTAGATGCAATAACATTACTTGTACATTACGAAATAATTGTATGAATTGAATTTTCTGGAAATGTTTCATACAGATACACAAGTTAAAGTATCTAGGTTTTCACTGGGGAGAAACACGAAGAATCTTTTGCTAAACCAATACATTTATATAGGGTGACAAAACCTGAGGCTAGCAGCAAGGGTAATAATACATTTTCTTTGCTCCAAGTTTTGTGCCTCTTGCGAACTCTATATTACGTGGGTAAAATGCTCACCAAATAGTTTGTTTGTAATTTCATATTCTCTTCAGAATTTGAAGGAATTACCACATTTCTAGTTGGTAGTAAAGGGTTTATTAGTGAATTGTAACAGAAGAGACTAGTCTCTTATGCATGCATATGTGAAACTGCAACCGTGCACTTGCTTGACAACTGTTTTGCATCTATCTATTTTTCAACAGATTGAAACAAAAACAGAGGTATAAATAGATGCCCATAGCAGCATAGTGACCCCGCCCACTAAAGTGGCTTCCGTAGTGGACAAAGCAGACCAAATAGTGGCCACTGCAACACTATAGTGAACTAGGGCTTTAGTTGTGAAATGTAACAGAAGTGGCTAGTTTCATATGAATGCATTTGTGAAACTGCAACAGGTCACTTACTTGATAATTGTTGTACATTTATCTATTTAATCAACAGATTAAAACAGATATTTCAACAGAGTTCTGCTATAGCGGTGTAGCGGTGTGGAGCAGCCCCTGCCTGCTACAGGGGCTGCCTTAGTGAATCAAATTACAGGCTGAATAGTGGCTGTTGCAGCACTATAGCGATGCTAGGTGCTGATTCCCTAAAATTTCTCTGAAAAATGACGTTAGGGCTTTTTTGGGATTTTCAATTTCTAATACTGAAATCTATAGCTGTAATAGTAGTGAAGATGATAAAGAAGACTTGGATTTAAGAGATGGTGATTGATGAAGATTCCTATCCAGGAAACTTGTATTTACTGTATGTTTTGTTTAGAGACACACCTGTGAATTCTTTATTGATTCTAAATGTCATTACTAGTTGAGTAATTTTTTTGTTACTTTTGAGAATTCCTTGTATATAGTATACAATATATTTTTTTATTAACATAGTGGTTATCCTGCAACAATGTTCTTGGGGCTAGTCGCTACATGTTTGCTATGCAGGATTTCAAACACCAGAGTCAAATGTTTTTCTAATAAAAGCCTAAATAGTGTTCTCGTGATAAAAATATTTATCATTTGAATACGAACGGGTTTATGATAAATATTTTACATATATTTGCAGAAATCATGGATTTTGGTTATCCTCAAAATCTTTCTCCGGAAATCTTAAAGCTTTATATCACTCAGGAAGGAGTGCGTTCCCCATTTTCATCCAAGGTTCGTCTGCACATGCTACTGAATAAATACATTGAAGTACATGGGCATGGACTTGCTAGAACTAACGTGAATCACATTGAGATGAAAAAAGTTAGACAAAGGAACCTTGGAGAATAAAATATCTATAATTGCATGAATATATGAAAATACCAAATATCATTTTGTTGGAGGGAATAGAGGGAAATACCCCACCACAGATAGACCTATTCAAAATGTGATTTCACAAGTTACAGGCTCTGTGTGTGCATGTGTTATGTGTCTGTCCATTTGTTTGTTGTTTGAATTAACATTTCTTAATGTGATATGTTGTTTAAATAACTCACTGAATCCTATAATTCATCTCGTGCTGTGCGGAATGCTTGGGTGGTACAGCCTTTAGATAGACCTGTTCCAAATGCAACTTTACAAGTTACTGGTGCTGTTGGTTGGCGGAGAGAAGGCCTTGTATACAAAAAGAACGAGGTAAGTTGTGTAATATCTTCCTTTTTTATCCTTAGGCCTTACCGTTGCAAATTCACATCATTTATCCATTGCAGGTATTCTTGGATATTGTGGAGAGTGTGAATCTTCTTATGTCTTCAAAAGGTAGGTCATGAATTTTCCTTGTCACCAAAACATTGATGCTTGCTTGATTGTATGCTAATTGTGATGATTTTAGGTGTTGTTCTACGCTGTGATGTTACGGGGAAGATTCTTATGAAGTGCTTTCTTTCTGGAATGCCTGATTTGAAGTTGGGTTTGAATGACAAGATTGGCCTTGAGAAAGAGTCAGAAATTAAATCTCGTCCTACTAAAAGGTAGTTTTCATTTGAACATGGTTGCCACATTGTCTTTTTATATATCATTTGAAACACATGTTTGTCCTGTTATATTACCGTAGGGAATTGCTTGCTTACTTTTTTTCTTCTAAAGCGTAGTACTTCTTGTGTGTCGTACTGGGAGGACAATTAGTCCTTATGTTTTGTTTGGTCTGCTATAATAGTAATATTGTTTTCTATTGTCAACAAAATCCATTTTGCAGTGGTAAAACTATTGAGCTGGATGATGTAACTTTCCATCAATGTGTAAATCTGACAAGGTTCAACTCAGAAAAGACAGTTAGTTTTGTGCCACCTGATGGTGAATTTGAACTAATGAAGTAAGCTCTTACCTTTTGCTTTAAATCATCATAATATATAAAATTTTGTGAACCTACAGAAAACTTCTTACATGCATGCTCTGGTGGGAAAAGGGGACAGGTGGATAAATGGATTTGTGATTCCTTTCCCTTGTTCTTATTCTTCTTGATTAACTATTTCAAAATAACTTGTTGGTTTTCTGCAAGGCACACTTGATAATCTATTTCTTGGTAGATCTTCTTAAAATGAGACAATGGATTATTGACATTTTTATGATATGATTTAAGCTTCTGTTGGAGAGTTTAATTCCTTCTATGACACCACAATAGGCCACCAAAAGCGACGTTGAAAACTGATTTTTCTTAGGATCATATTGGTTTCAACTGCCCAATTTTCATAAATCCAGTTCGCTTTGATACCAAGGAGTTAAGTCAAGGGGTGCATCTGAAATCTTTCTTACAAACATCCATTTTCTTTAGTTTATTAAGTTTTCCTTGCCTTCCTAATATTGCAATGGAAATGTATCCTGTGTTCATGCCATTCACAGTCTATTATTATCCTAGTTTCACTTATTTAGAATGATGGTTATGCTCCCTCAGTTGTTAGATTACTTTCTTTCTTTCATAATGTTTGTTGCATTGAAGTGATTCTCATTTTCATCATGAAATTCAAAGGATATTTAGTAGGTCCAAGAAGTCTATTTTACCATTTTGCATCACTTGGTATATAAAATCACAAGTGATTTAGGATCAGGTGAATTCTTAACGGTGCCAGAATTGCTATTGGTCTCGTCTGATATCTTCTAAGATTATTTTATATTGATAGATATCGTATCACCGAGGGCGTTAATCTTCCCTTCAAAGTATTGCCGACCATCAAGGAACTTGGTCGAACAAGGATGGAAGTAAATGTTAAGGTTTGAAAAGTTTCACGTTTAAGGCCAAATCTATTGAATGTCATATATCCCCCATTTGTTTTATTTGTTATTAACATGCTTTTCAGGTAAAGAGTGTCTTTGGTGCAAAGATGTTTGCACTGGGGGTTGTTGTCAAAATTCCTGTGCCAAAACAAACAGCGAAGACGAGTTTCACAGTCACATCTGGGCGAGCAAAATATAATGCAGCTATTGATTGTTTGGTTTGGAAGTAAGAGTCTCGCTTTGTTATGATTACTATGTGAAATGAAGGTTATTGAAATTGGTTTTCCGACCCTAACTCAGCATCATGAGTAACTTAAATATGCATGCTGTTACTTAGTAATTTTATGTTTTAATAATCATGTTTGAATATGTTAATAATCATGTTTGAACTATGTTGTTTTGCATTGTATGATAGGATAGGATTCCTAGAATTATTTTGTAATTTAACTTGTTAGGGGTACTATTTAATGTGGTTTTCGGTATTAACATCCGATTCTATTCTTAATTTGTAGAATAAGAAAATTTCCTGGGCAAACTGAGCCGACCTTGAGTGCAGAAGTTGAACTGATTTCCACGATGACAGAAAAGAAATCTTGGACTAGACCACCAATTCAGATGGAGTTTCAGGTTTGTTATCTGTTGTTTTAACAAATTCCACGAAAATGGCTGGAACATCCTAATTGCCTTGAAAGTATTTGTGAAAGCTTATTCATTAAAATGGTTGGATGTGTAATTAATCCAGCTTTAATGTATACATGTCAATTACGGAAATTAGTAATCGGGAATTGGGACCTGTATATTCATTACTATATTAATATATATTCTGTTCAGTTGTCAGTACAGAGGAAATGAAATGGTCTTTCCTTTTCTCTCTCTGGGCAAATTATATTTTTTGAACTTTCCTTTTTCTTTTTGGGTAAGTTTAGTGGACAATGGCCTTCTGCTGCGGGGAAGACTACTGATGTAATATATCACATTCTCCAGTTGAGAATCTGTCTCCAAACTCTCGCTTCCTATATAGTAGCTTGACGTACAAGTCTTATATTTCATAATGCAGGTTCCCATGTTCACTGCATCTGGTTTACGTGTCCGTTTTCTGAAGGTATCCAACTTGATTTACGAGGCTTTTTTGTTTTAACATTGATATGTGGATACCTTAGCTTTTTCTTAGAACTCAGTGGTTTTTGTAATTTACTCTCCGAAGGTGTGGGAAAAGAGTGGATACAACACTGTTGAGTGGGTTCGTTATATTACAAAAGCAGGATCTTACGAGGTAAGGTGCTAGCCGTCACATGGGAAAACCTCAGATCAATGGGTGGAGATGGAAGCAAACCCAAATAGTTAAAGGCGCTGACTTGTGCAGTTACCAGTTATAGCTGAGTTTCTTCTTTACATCACATAGTGTGCCGTCAAATGATTGTGGTTAACTTTTAATTGGTTCTATCTCCCTTGTAACATTGTATTTTATTTTAATGATATGAATGGCGCGTTCTGTAATTATTTTTTTCGCCTTAAATGTTGGCGTTGATCTATACTGAAGTTCTTTCCTGAAAAGATAAATATAAAAAATAAATTAATAAGGAAATACTTAAGTATTCCAATCTTTTTATAAGTTTGCTTAAATTGTAAGGCAGTAAACTTACAAGAGCTAAAGAATATCAATAATACATGTACAAAAATAAAATTCTCCAAGAAACAAGAAACCATACACTAGAGCTGCTATAACTTGACAAAAGGTTATCAACATTTTCCTAAACTCTTAAGTATATGATGACTAGACTTTAAACATTAGTCCAGGGAAAAACAAGGGTATCAAATAATTGTGAAATTCTCTGCTGGATTCTTTATTTTTGGTTCTATATGTGGGATACATCCTACAACTTTTCCTCCTTCGTGACAAATTATCAATCACTCATTACACATTATTCTATAGATATTAATGCAATAATATGAGGAAGGACAATTATTAGTATATTCTTATTATATTCTTATTTTCGTTTATATAAGGAATATACTGATGAAATATGCCTACGAATGAAAAAATCTTCTTCAAACCCTATTCATCATACACATTGAAGGCATAATAAAATATATATGTTCAAATAGTATTCGAATACAATATAATAATTAGATAATTTTATTTTACAAGCTAATACAAACAAAATCTTGGAATAACAATAAAAAGATATTTAAACAGAAATAATGAAAACATATAATCATAGAAGATAAATTAAAATGTAAAAATAGTATTTAATGAAGTCAAAACTTAGATACAATTATACAACAGAATTTTAATTCGATAATCGGCATCAGATTTACATATTATTTAAGAAAAATTAAAATCTAACCAGAAAATAGAATAATAAAAGATGAAAAACAAATATAATGGCAGCATATAGAAAGTGAAGGATTGGTTGGTTGCTTGTATTTAGCGTCTCATCGTATCTCATTTCCCGTGCAACAACTGCAGCTGCAAAGTGCAAGCAAAAGCGTGAAGTGGAGAGGGATTCTGGACCTGATAAAACCAACACCACGTTTTTTTTTTTTTTTTGTTATACCCTCTGAGTCATGGGACTGTTCAGAAAGATTGCTGGATTTCTAGGGCTTGGAAACCACGATCACGATTCCAAGGATGCCGCCGCCGATGAACACGACGCCCAACCACGTACGACACCGTATCGAGTCAGAGAAACCGGTCTTCCTCGTAAAGGTTTTAGCGTCCCTGCCCAGGTCGTCGTCGATCGCCACCACCTACCACCCGTTCTCACTCCCTCTACGTCCGGCGATGGCGGACTTCAGGTCCTTCCTTTCTCTTCATTCCAATCCTGTTGGGTTTTATAACCATGCATTTGAATTTTGGGTAACCTAAAAATTCATTTCGTGTTAGCGACACAATAATTGCTTCGATCTTATACCTCATTTGTAAATTTGGACCTTTTTCTACACAATTGAACTTTACAGAAAATGGATTAAATCTAGCATGAATGCACAGCAAACTTGTGTGGTTACTTTTGTGTATTTGGGACATCAAGGCCCTTGTGAATTGTTGGGACTGTGCAGATGCTAATATATCTTTTAATCCTTGTTTCAAATTCTATTATTAGGATTGTTAATAACACGAGTCTATAGTTCCTGTGTTGATTACTTGTGTATGTTCCTATGCAACAAATGGAACCCATTTTTGTATTGGAACTACAATGGATAATTTTTTTTAAATACTACTTCCTTGGGTCTTGAATACAAAAAAAAAGTTAATCAGTTTAGTTTAATTGTTCTAATTTCATTTGGAACATAGACGTTTTTCCTAAACTACATAAAAATAAGAGAGTCATTGGAATAAAATCTCAATTAAACGGAAGACATCTTAGAGATAGGTAAAGTTAATTGAAATTTGCTTATACTTAAATCAAACTCTCAAAAACCTTTCTTTTCTTATATTTGCGATTGAAAGGAGTATCTTAATGTTTGTGTTTTGGAAAGATAATGCTGCCCTTTGTTTTCTCTTGGACTTCCTACCTCCAAAGCTGAAATTCGAGCTCTAGATGTTGTATCATACTATTTCAGTTATGTTGAGAGGATGTTATCCATGTCGTAGATATTTGATTTCATCAGGAAAATAGTAGATTGGTATGACTTTGTCATGTTGCAGGGCCAATGTGGATCCTTTTTTTGTCTTTATTTTCTTGCTTCATTCTGCTTACTGAGGATCAATCCTCTTTATAGCAGCTTGGGGGACGCTGAACATTTTTGTAAGCATAAGAATGAAATTGACAACATTTGGCTTTTATTTGTACTAACTTTAACATGGCAAAATCAGGTTGGAGGTGTCCTACCATTGGAGGAGGGGTTATTCTTATCATATTCCACTGGAATTAGTTCATCTATGTATAATATTAAAGTTTAAATCTGCTGTCAATTTCCCTCACTTGAGTACATTAATATGTACTTTACATTCCTCAACCCAAACACAAATAGGAGGGGATTATTTAAACCTTGAATTGGTAATGGCAAATTCTTAGACAGTTTGCTCTGTACCATATCTTGTTTCAAAAGTAGTCATTAAATCTGTTCTGCTCATAATCAGTGAATCTTATCCTTGTTTCATGATTGGGAATTGTCATAACATAACAGCCTTTTTGGTTCCCAACTATTTGGCGGATAGCTTTTGTTTTTACATTCACAACGTTTGGACGTACTATGTATGTACGAGATATTGAATTTAAGGCACAAGACTATCAATGATAGATGAAAGAGGTGATGGGTACCTGCAGCGGAAACAATACAATGGACTATCAACCAAACAATATGGAAGCTCCCTGAATGTAGTCAATCAACCAAATAATATCCAATACGCAATCAAAAATAGCAGAGAAAACAACACCAATATTTAACGTGGGAAAACCCTCTCAAAAGAGATTAAAAAACCCACGGAACGTTAAATGCTCCACTAATACAAAATCAATAGATATAATAAGTCTTTCTAAACTTAATCATAGAGCATATCAATAAACTCTTCCTAATCCTCAAGTGGTCACCAACAATGGCCCAAATCAACAATTAGGAATTTAACAAAGTAAGAGTTCAAGAATCTCTTT
>Ga0209700_101918_pt1 | contig 43114 bp, 25 predicted proteins | sample SiratroredBW_FD_187528 | JGI IMG/M metagenome (GOLD analysis project Ga0209700, IMG submission 187528) | Root nodule microbial communities of legume samples collected from California, USA - Siratro red BW (SPAdes) (version 2) | ecosystem: Host-associated > Plants > Roots > Nodule | place: USA... | reverse complement strand
AATGTCAAATCCCTTCATGTGTAGAGACTGAAGTGAGTCTGAGATTTTCCATGTGAAGTTTGTCTTTCATTTGAAATTTATTTGGCTTTAATGGAAAAGTGTTTGTATACAATCATATTTCTTTTATATATTTTTTAAAATTTCAAATCTCTTCATATACATAGAAAAGAAAAAATAGTTCACAATTATTTAAGAAAGACTTAACTACTTCTTTTAATACTACGAAATGAAACATAGCCTTAGCGTTGGTTAGAAAGGGACAAATTAAGGAAAACCAATGCTATAGAGTAATTAATGTTATTGGTGGAAAACTAAGTTACATAGGTAGAAGTTATTGAATCTAGCGTTTATTGTTGGATGAGATGCCATTAATGTCGGTGGAATCCGTTTTACGTGGATACAAAGTTGTTAAATGATAAGTTTAATATAATGTCGGTCTTACTTATTTCATATGGATGTAAAAGATTAAAATAATTTTAATATAGTATCGACTTAGTCCATAAAAAAATTTAAGATTTAAAATTGCTTTTATTTTAAAATTTAATTAATTAGCCAGCCTAAATAAAATCAATTTTTTATAATAATTTAAAAAAAATCTCATAAAAAGCTTCTATCTTGAATAAAATAATATAAATAAAAAAATAAAAAATTGTAGAGATAAAGAAGATAATTATTAATGAAAGACATAAACGTGAATGAAATAAATAAATATAAAAGATGAGTGTAGGTGAAGTAAATAAGTATTGAAAGATATAAATATTAAAAATAAATAAAATTAGTATTAATTAAGCGACACTAACCTTTTTTACTTTTAATATTTATTTTAGTTAAAATCAGTAAGTGATGCTACTTTGACGCTAACATAAATATTTTCACTTATTAAAAAAATTAAAAATAGTTGGTATCTATATAGTTAGCTAAGTCAACTTTAGTAACGTCCAACGTTATGTAGCTTTTATTAGGTTTTAGTTAAGTTGATGCTAATATGATAATAACATAAGTCGACTCTATTAGTATTGGCTATCTCAACGCTAGTTCAGCTCTAAAATAAGTACTTATTTAGTAAAAAAAAGTTTAAAAAAATCATTTTTAATTTAAAAAAAAATTAATCTCTTGTATCACATTATTTTTTGTATTGTGGCTTTTCAAGTGTAATGCATCTTCATTTGTGAATTTTGTATTTCACGTGTTGTAGTCTCATGATTTTTCATGCAATATTCCTCTTTTTCAGTCTTTGTCTCCATGAATCATGGGTGACTTGTTCTCTATCTAAATCATTGAAGAGGTGTATCTAGCGAGACTAGATGAATGCAAAAGTTATATACTTGGTAGGGTGTTGCTAAACAAAGGGGATAAACCTCTCATACATATGGATTTTTGTAAGAAATTGAGTACGGGATAGAGCTCTTTAGCGCCATTGGAAGTGATTGTGTTGGATGAGGGTTTTTATAAGTTTGAATTTTCATCTCTCGAATATATGAGGCGTATCTTGGTTGTTGGTTCCTGGAGTTTGTCTCCAGGTCTTTATCGCACGTGTTCATGCACTAAAGATTTTATTCGTGCTTTAATGAAATTGATTGAGCCACAATGTTGGGTATGTGTGCATGGTTTACCCATGAAATATTGGCAACTGAAAGCAATTTTCTTGATTGCTCGTGGGATTGGAACTCCCTTAGCACTACATGATTTCATTATGCAAAAAAGTAAGAGGTTTCTTTGTCCAGGTCATAGTGGATGTTGATCTTCCCTCTACCCTACCTTAACAACTTTTGGTGGAACATCCTGGTTTTACTTTTATAGCTAGTATAGAATATGAACAATTTCCTCCTTTCTATTCATTTTTCAAAATGATAGATCATGAGCTTTTTTCTTGCAAGAGTTGTAAGCATGAGCACAATAAAAAAATTAATAACCAAGCAATGGTTTGTGTTAAAAGTTTTAGTAAATAATCGTGAGGGTAATGTGACTTCACAGCATGTAACTGTTTCTAAGTCTCCTCCTAAGGGAGACGCTAATTTTGTTGTTGCGATTGTGGATGTGCATCATACTTTGGATTCTGATCATAATGATAGTCTTGAAGACATGCCTAGTCTTGTTGACGTCGCTCTAGTTGCTTAACAAAATAAGCAAGTTTTTTCTCAGGGTGATCTTGATCCTCTTGTGGGTTTGACTCTTTCAAATTCTTACCTATTATGGATGATGTTATTCCTCATGAAAAGTACACTCTGCATAATGCTTTAGACAAGTCATATGCAATACAAGTACACTCTGCATAATGCTTTAGACAAGTCATATGCAATACAAGTACAATTCGTTTTGAACAAAGAACCTATTGGTAATTCTTTTGATCTGATTCCAGATCATGGGAAAAATACAAATGAAAAATCTTTGCAAATTGATCATGTTCACAACGAGCACAATTTGATTTCTTAGAGGTTGGTGGATATGTTGGATTATGAGACCTCTAACTTTAGTTATTATACTTCTAAAGTTGCTAGAAAAGCTTATGAATTAGCTTGTCAAGGTTTTGTTGAGGTTAAATTTGATGTCACCACTACTACAGGTCTTTTGGGGTTAAATTTGATGTCACCACTACTACAAGTCTATGCCCTTTGGAGCTACAGCTGGAAGCTGCGGTGTGCAGGCTTCTCAACCTCTTTCTAAGTTTAAGGAAGAGCATAGGTTGGTTTCTAGGTACTGGAAAACTCAGGTGGAGTAGGAGTTCCCTAGTGATTTGGAGGAGTTGGATGGGTGTGTTCAAATTTCTAGAAAACTTGAGAGACCAAAGAAGAATGCACCACTAAAAAACCTATTAAGGTGGATACTACAAAGAATAAATGATTGACGAATTTGTGACATTCATTCTCGAGTTTCTTTCTTTTGTTGTTATATTTTTTTAGTATAAAAGATAAACCTCCTCATTTGCTTATTTCTTTTATTTTGTTCTTTCTTTTTCATATTATTCTTGTGAATTGGTTTGATAGTTTATTTTTTTTTTTCTTTTTATGACTTGGTCTAACTTATTGTTCTTGTTTTCTTTTTCTCTTTTTAATAAATTTTGAACCTTGAATATTGAAAAACATGATATAATTAGAAGAAATTAATACAATATATAAATTAATTACACAAATAATACAATATATAAATTAATTATGTATTTTTATAATGGATTAAAATTCATAAATTTAGTATGTTAAAATTTTGAATTTAACATGGTATCAAAATTATTTATATGTGGTTGCCTTATAATTAGTCTTAAGTATATTCCTATTCTAAATTACGATCGATTTTCAGGTTTTATTGTTTGAAAATAAACATTTTTAGATATTCTTTTTGTGTGAGTACTAATATATTATTTATATGACATTGTACATCAACTTTGTACCTTATCATTAAATTTTTAGTGACAAGGTATTTTTTCTGACAACATTTATACGTAAGATATTGAGATAGATAGATTAAAACAGTATTTTTAAAATAATTGAGACTGAAAAGATCAAATTCAAAATTTGAAAAATAAAAAATAAATTTAGTTCAAATTTAAGAAAATAAAAAATATTTAAATTCAATATAAGTAAATACTTATCACGTGCAATGTAGTCACTTTCAGAAGTACTTTACCTACTAACTACTTGTAAATCTAGGAAACAATTGTTATCATTTAGGAATATATTAATTTGAGAAATAATAGCCACTCAAAATTTGTGTATGGTTATTTTCTTACATTAATATGCAAACAAAAGTATATTTCTCTTCAAACTTTAGAACAAACGTCCATTTCAACTTAAAGTATGCACACATATCACTATCCAAATAAAATGTAATTGCGTGCATCTTTCAAAGCCCATCTGAACAATTTAAAGGGTGGGTCACTGGTTTTCTCACGCCATTCATATTTTTTTTTTTAAAAAAAAAAAGCATGATATCTTATGTAACACAAAGATTATGCCTTTAAAGATTTTTTCAAGATGAAAATGAAGTATGAAATCATATACGTATGCACGTAGAGGAAGAAAATAAGTCGTGTTAAGAAGATCTAGCACCTATATTCAGGGTATCTAATAGGACACGGGACACAGAAATAAATAAATAAATAAATAAATAAATAAATATATATATATATATATATATGTTAATTATGAATTTATTTAAATGTACTAATATAATGTGTAATGTGAAAAAATAAAGAGATAATAAAAATCTAATTAAATTTACAACTTCTACATTTCATCATCATTAAAAGATACAACTTCTAATTTTGGTTCATCAAGAGACAAGCTAGAAATAACAATAATTTCATTGTCGTCTAATGAAAAATCATCTCCTATAATATTTCATAATTTAGTTTCATCTTCTTTGTATTTTGAAGAGTTTCTTCAGAGAAGACGCAAATTACTATGAATATATATTAGATCTTCTGTCATTTTAGGTATCATCTTATTTCTTTTCAAAGAATGTATAAAAGAGTAGGTACTTCAGTTTCTTTCACAAGATGAAGAACATGGTTGTTCAACCAACTTAAGACTGATCTTTTGAAGTATTGGTGCATGAGCTCCTTGAACAATCCTCTATGTTTTTGCATCCATTTTACCTTTATCTCTTAAAGAGTCAACATATTCAAAATATTCCCTTCCATCCGAAAAGTTTGCAAATTCTATATTTACTTGTCTCCTTACATTTACATCATCGAAGTATCTCTTAAAACATTTTTCCCTTTCACGAGTAAGTTCAATACCTTGATGTGGAGCAAGTCTTTGTAGATCTTCACTTAACCATTAGTGACTATAATATCTATAACATTAGAAATATATAAACATAAATTAACATTATGATATTGTAAATAAAATATATAATATAAATTATAATCATAAAATAATTTAACTATAATACACTGGATTTAAAGAATGAGCAAGATGTGCTACTTTTAGTCCAACAATCAATTAATATTGACTGTACTATCTCAAAAAATGATGAATGTTCAACTTCTGCCATTCTTTCATGTTGGAACATGACTTTTTTTTCACATTTTCAATAATTGAATCTCACATTTCATATACTAAGTGAAGAGTAGCAATATCCGTATCTGTTTTTGTGAGAACATCATAAATAAGGGCAGTAAAAGCAAGTATGTAATCATGCTTCATCCACAAATTATCATTCAACAAAGTTTCTTTCACAAATTGTGTTTTATCCACATCATCCTCCTTGTAAGATAATCATTCATCACTAATAACCATCTCTTGTAGTCTTTTTTTACAAACTTCGAAACCTTTTGAGAATGACTATAGTTGAAGCAAATCTTGTTAGAGCAACAGAAAGCAACTTCAATGAGTTAAAGATATTGAATATTGATAATCTCATAGAGTGTTGCACAATAAAGTTTTTTAAAAAAGTAGTATCATCAATAATTTGTGAGATCCAAAAACATTATTCATAAGCATCATTATTTCTTTCAGTATTTTTTGCTGCACAAGGAGTCCAATAAATTGAAGGAAATTATAATTCTATGAGCATACTCGCTGTCTTACATATAGTTACATTATCAATTATAATTTGTACCACATTATTCGACCCAACCTACATAATTTCATCTCCCATGTGTTTAGCAATAAATTATTTGTCTTTTATCTCACCTGATCCATCTAATGACTTTAAAAACATTGGTCCACTTTCAATGATATCCATAAAATTTATAAGTGGTATTTTTTTTAGGATCACTCTATCCATCACTAACAATTGTCGAACCTTTTTGATTTCGCGAGTTTCTTATAAGTTGCAGAAGAATTCCTACATGACTTCTCTCTTTTGAAAGTAAAGGACCTCTCAATTTATTATACGTTGGTGGTACGTATCCACTAAGATTATAAGTATTAGTTGTATAAGAAAATGCAATCCTGTAATAAGGACTTCTTGATAAATTAAATGGTAGACCTGAAGAATAAAACACCCTCGCAATTTCACAATCAAGAGTATCTCTAGCTTAAATATTGAAAGAGGACTCCAAAGGACCTTTTAATCTGAAGCTCTTGTTTGTCTGATTTCCTTCATCAGATACAAGTGATAGAGGGACATTTCTTTCTTGGAATTTTCTATTTTCAATGTTGGTTCATTGTCTAATTTTTTGAACTCAACAAGTTTTGACAAACTCACGTTTGGACAACTTCTAACTCCTCCTCTCTTAAGTTGTAATAAATGAGCTCTATAAGATTCATTGAATAAAAAATCACACAAATTGCATTTGATCATATTATTTCTTCCACCAAGAGTTTTTCTTAATTTTGAAACATATCTTCGAAAAAGGTTTTGTTTCATCTTCTTGTTTTATAGCTTGATTATTCATCTTAATTTCCTATAAATATTAAATATACAAATTTACTTACATACAAAAATGAAATAAGTTTATTTAATAGAAACTAATTTATAAATATAAGAAATAAAAAATAAAACAAGTGACAAATTAAAAATTAATTATAGTATAATATATATACTTAAATAAAAACTAAAAAACATAAATCAAATAAAAAAAATATAATTTTTAAATATAAATAAAACATAATAATTTAAAAAAAATAGGTATTATATAATAAAATTTTATAAACATAATTATTAATACAAATTATTATTAATAAGAAATTTATAAATATATATAAATAAAATAATCAACTACTACTTTCCTAAAGTAATATTATAAAGAAAATAATAAAATAAATAAAAAAGAAATTTTATAAAACGTGTCTTCACGGAGAAATTTTTTTAAAATAAATAAAACAATAATATATATTTACTACAACTTCCCATAGACAAATTTTTACTAGTATTTCAAAATAAATAAAATAATAGACTTTTAAAAAATGTGTCTTCATAAAACTTTACACAGACACTGTCTTCAAAAAAAATAAATAAAATAATAAATTTTTAAAAAACGAGTCTTTACAAAGAAAACTTTGCAGAGAAAAATTTTAAATATAGATAACGTGTTTTGAAGAAGAAAACTTCACAGAGGCATTGTATTCACAAAGAAAATAAATAAAATAATAAAAAAGAAAACTTTTTAAAACTAAAATAAACTTATCGTTTTTTCAACTTTTACACTTCTTCTTCCTTAAAGAGATAGCAAAATAGAGTTTACTGAACATTCTCAGAGCATCTTCTAGAGAGCGTCTCGCATAGAGCGTTTTTTAAATAGTGGAGAGATTGTCAAGCTTTTTTCGACACGACAACTTCACATGTTTTTCTTCTTTTCTTTTTTATTCGTTTCTCTAGTATCTTCATTTATTTGTAAGCATTTACAGAATATCATTTGAGTGATTTAAGGAATGAAAATATTTGATATAGATATGATTCTGTGAGTCGAATATATTTGTTTTGAATTTTATGAACATTTTTTTACGATTTTCATTTGGATTTTGCGATTTTGATGGAAGATAGTCCAGTAGGGGTAGGCAGTGTCTTATCTGTGTGTCGAAGATGGTGGACCGTGTCCAGCGGAGGGGTGGGTGTCCGACGCAGTGTCGTTCAGGCCTCTGTCGCGTGTTCGTGTCAGAGATGTATCGAAAGCGGGGAAGCAGGTCATTTCCCCCGTGTCCGAGCTTCATAGCTTACCCTTCCATCTAGCAAGTCTTTTTGTAATTTTAGAGATCATCTTCTACCAAAATTCCTTCCTTTTATGATTTTCACCTATGGGATAAATGAAAGGCGGGTTCATAATTCAACAATTCATAATTGCTACCAATCTTTTCAATTTCATAGCCTCCACTCTCAAACCCCCTAGCATGCTCTTATTAAAGTTAATTTTGAATTCAAATGCTAACTCAAAGCACTTTAATACACTATTAAGGGTGAAGGCATTTTGTGTGCTCGACTTAGAGATAAACATAGTATCATTCCCAAGATGTAACATAGTAATGTTCACACTACAAGAAAAAAAAAACTATTTAGAGACTAATTTTTAGTTAGCAGATAAAATGATTTTTAATTGTGACCAAAATCATCACCAAATTAAGTTTTGGTTGTTAAATAACTACAAAATAAAAGTAATGATTGAATTTAGTGATCAATTAAGTCAAGATAATTGGTATCTAACATTAGCTACCAATGTTCTAACCACTTATATCATTAGATTAGAGACTAATTTAGAATCTAATGGTATAAGTGGCTAGAACCTTGGTAGCTAATGTTAGATACCAATTATCTTGACTTAATTAGGTACTAAATCCAACCATTACTTTTATTTTGTAGTTATTTAACAACCAAAACCTAACTTGGTGATTATTTTGGTCAAAATCAGCAATCATTTTATTTGGTAGCTAAAAATTGGTCTCTAAATAACTTTTTTCTTAGTGTTATCTCTTTTCTACCCACCTTTATCCCATTTGATCTTTTTCACTATCTGCTTTTCTAATGGCCCCTACTATTGAGAAAAGTCAAAGAAAGACAACAAGGGGAATAAAGATTTGAGCAAGGTCAGGCAAAGGAACGAGTACTTACAAAAATAGTTGTTTGTCAGACATAAGGGGAAAGAGCTCATAATCTTAGCAATAGTGGATTGGAAAGATACCAAGTTTATCCATTCATGAATGAGGAACTGAGACTTATGTGTATGTATATGTTTACATTTTGAAAAATAATTAACGGTATGTTTTGGGTTAAGAAAAAGACAACACATCATTTATAATGTTTTTAGGGAAGTTGATCAAACTCTGCAAAGAGCATGTATTTATGTACTTCTATATATATATATATATATATATTGCTTGTATAAGGATTAAGTAATCAAATTGTGTTATCTTATTCATATATTTATTATTATTGATAAAAAAATTTAAAGTTAACTCAATTTTACATTACTTGAAAAATTGTTTAGTTTTTTTATCGACAAAAGAATATAAATTAATTGGAAATACATAAGAGGTACTTCAACCCTTTACCAATATTCTACATAAAAATACAAGATACAATAGCATAAAATATAAAAGGGATAACCCAAACTATTAACCTACCCTATACCTTAATCTTCTCGTATGAGTCATAGGCCAAGTCTTAAATAGCAAAATAGGTAAGTGTAGGATTAAAATTTAAAACTACACAATCCCTCTTCCATATGCCTTACACTAGCCAATTCACAATATACTAGGATTTAGTGCTTTGTTCTTAGGTGATGCTCTTCAGCCTTACAGCATGTCACCTTTCATTCCAAGCTTTTCAAGCATTACTAAACACTTCATATAGTCATGTAAATGCTATCAATTGATTGCTTGCTGCATTCCCTATTGCACCATAGTCCTTCTTACCTGCATTCAATGAACAAATTTCGTTTTCACAGGTGACCACCCCAAAGAAGTACGTCTCTATTATTTAAGTATTAATAAACAAATAGTTATAACTCACTACCTGAAATTAGATGTTATCGACACCCTATAGAAACCGTGGTACTCTATCATTGTAAGCATTCTATTTTAGTGCAGTGTTTCCAAACACCTAACAAGTACTTGATACCAGTCAAAGTAGTAGAACATAACCCATGTTTCTTTATATTTCAACCATAACCCATATTTAGTTGTGTTAAGTACCAAACTTCCTCCATATCCACCTTCCCATGATTGAAAATAATCCTACTTTTATGGTTCCAAATTCCCCCATATAATTGCAATCCACATATCTTTCCAAAAAAATATTTTGTTTGTTAGTTAGACCCAGGATGTGAAAATGTTGAAAGTTAGTTAAGGGTTGATTATGATTCACTAAGCTTACACCCACCCAACTATCACCTTATTCCATAATTGTTTAGCTATCTTACATTCAAAAAATAAATGGCAGGTAGTCTCCTCCTTTTCCTTGCATAGCTCACACATTTTATTTGATGACCTTATCTATTTTTAGCCAAGTTCACCTTAGTAAGGATTCTATTTAAGAGGACTCTCTAGCCTAAGAAAGAGTGTAGCTCTAAGTATAGTGTTTAAGCTCCAGAGTACTTTGAAAACATTTTTATTGTCCACCTGTTCTGTATTATGTAGCATAAAATATGATGACCTAATAGAAAGTTGGCCCTCAATATCATCTCTCCACACTCTTCTATCTGGACAATTTCTGCAAGAATTTTTGCTAGCCACTAATTACATTAATTCATCCACCAACTCTGTTTCCCCAAAAGATATGTCTCTTCTCCATGGAATTTTCTCAGTTCCATGTTCCATCCCTCCACATTGTCAAGTCTCCATGGAATTTAATCAAACATTTTGTCTGCCAAAGATAACAACCTCCCTCTCATGGTTGATAGCTTTTTTCTAATTTTCTCCAATACTTCCTTCCAAAACTGTTTTTTCCAAGATTCTCTCCAATCTGAATCCCTAAATACTTGAAAGGAGAAGGCATATGATTACAGTTTAAAGACACAGTATAGTTATCCAATACATGTCTGGACCATTCATATCCCTCCTATCTTACTCTTGTGAAAGTTAACCCTCAACACCGAAATCAATCTAATCATCTCAATATACTTTTTAAAACTATGATAATTTTATCCTCACAAAAAATTAGAGTATCATCATCAAACTGGAGTAAACTAATTAGCACTAGGTTAATCCTATTTTAATTTCTTGGAATAGATTTTTCTTGGTTGCTTCTTTAACTAATCCAGCTAAGCTTTCTACCACAATGAGGAAAAAATATGGTGATAGTGGATCTCCTTACCTCAAATCCCTTGTTAGACTAATTTCCTTTGTTGGGGTGTCATTGACCAACATTGATATTAACATCGACCCCATAGAAGCCTGATCCAACCTATCTATTTACTATAAAAATCAAGTTGTGAACCAATTAAAGAAAATAGTTAATATGAGTTTTAAAGAAAATTATTATAAAAATCAATAAATATAATAATATATATAATTAGCATATAGTTTTTATAATTCATATATTTGTGAAATTTCGTTTGAACCAATTATTATTCTCTTGAATACTTTCCTTCAAAATTGTTCTTTATTGCTTGAGCAATATATCTAGTACCCTTTGATGTTTACAATAAGAGTTTTAAATAGCAGAAAATTATTTTCCTTCAGCATCCAAATAGACTTTTGAATAACCAACTCCTAGTTTCTAAAACGAATTAATATAACTCTTTTCTCTTGAGCAATTTTACATCGTTTAAGCAATAAGAGTTATGTAGGAAAAATAAATTCTTTAACACTGATCTCACTATAGACTCCATCTCATAGCTTGAACAAAGAACATTATCATCTAAAAAACAACCAATTGAACATTTAGGCAATAGTATTATGCACATACATTTAATACCACCCCTTGAATGCCTAGCATGGTTCTGAAGCAGTATATTTATACTGATCAAATACCAAAAAACAAAAGTAACATCAAGACTCTTCAAACATGCAATTATTCTATCTTATTTATTCATACTCATTTCAAAAGCCTAAACACACAACTTTAAATTTTAATCACTTTCAACTTATTTCTCACAACTTTGGTCCCCTAATACCAAAAACATTATTCAACCAAAAGTCAACCCAAACAATTCCAAATTCACCATACATATATCTACCACTATACAATGCCAATCATCATCTTATAAAATAAGGTTATCAACATCCTTACTAAATCCATTCAGCCAAAAGTTTATCCTTTCTAAATCCTTTCAACCAAAAGTTTAGATTGACTTTCCTTTCCTAAAGGTAGCATGCTTTTAAAGAAAAATTAACTTCTAAAACCATAGGCCTCCAAAAGGAAAAGAAATTTTCAAGTAACTTCTAGTTCACTAACCAAATCAAGATTCTAATTAGATGAATCCAATATTTGTCATCTTCTATATAATAATAAGACTGTGAAAAGTAGAGATGATTAAGGCATTATCTTAGATGAATTATAAGGAATTTAAAACTTTAGGGAGATAAATTTTTATAATGAATGTGAATAAAATATTTTAAATCTACTCATAAAATTTTCGGAAGACATTTTTATTTATATTTATTCAATTTTTTTAAGCTCGAATAAACTATGCTTGTAGGAATTTCCTTAAATTTTATGCAAAGTTTAGGTATACAGTGACACAACTACTATAAATTAACTTATAAATTACAAGTTAATATATCACTAATAGAAAAATGACCTTCTACGTCAGTTTTAAAAGATTTTTTACGTCGGTTCTGGAACTGACGTAGATAGAGGCAACGTAGAAAGTCTTGGACATATAACGTCGGTTACGCTACATCGATTGAAAATAGAAACCGACGTCATATAACCAACTAAGACAACTGAATTACAGCGTAAGAGATTAATATTACGTCGATTGGAGCTGCACCCAACGTAATAGAGAACTTTTTACGTCGGTTGTAGCTTACAATCGATGTAAAATGTCCTCTATTAAAATCTAATTTTTTTAAAAAAAAAATTCTAGAGTTTTCCAGAATTCTTGATAAATCTCTAATCCATAAAATGAACTATCACAAAAATTTCCAAAATTTTTTGACAAATATAGATAGATGAAATAGAAAAAAAATGTCAAAAATAAAAAAAAAAGTAGTAAACGATGAAATTTTGGAAATATGTTTTTCCGAATCCCCTAAAGGGTATTGCCTACTAGCTTCATTACGCCATTTCGAGTAACTTTCATTTTTCGAGCGTCTTAACCCGAACTCTTTATCAAAAGTTATAGCTAGTTGAAGTTTTTTCGTTCTAAAATTTTGAAACCCAAAATCTCTTATACAAGCATACAAAAAGCAGTACAAGCATACAAATAATACAACATGTCAAAGATAAGAAAACATACCTCTTGTAGACAGCGAGTAAAATCAGTGAATGCAAATGGACCCAAATAAAATCTACCAAAACCAATGAATGCAAAAATGGAGTGAATGAAACTACAAAGATAGTGAGAACAAAAGAAAATGGGGGAGAACACGACGTACCTGTGAGAGTGAACCAATGACACCCAAACAAGAACCGAAAACGTGAACCAATAGCACTCAAACACGAACCGAAAACGTGAATCAATGGCATAAAAAATGCCAACCAAAAACGTGAACTTAAGAATTGAAGAATAAATGAAACAGTGGCACAATGGCACGTGCAACAGTGAAGGAGAAGACAAAGCGACACGGCTCAGTGAAGCATAAGAATGAAGCACAGGGTACCTTAAATCCCTAATTTTAACTCGAGAGAGATACTAAGTCGGTTGGGAGGTCCCAACCGACGTAGTATATGATCTAATTTTATCAATTTTTCTCAAAATTCACTTGCGTGTCATGAGGGAAATACTACATCAGTTAGGATCTCTCAAATGATATAATAAAACTATATATTACATCGGTTGAAAGCTCCTAACCGACGTAATATCTCTACCGCCATTTCAAAATTTTTAAATTTTGAATTTTATTTTTTCAGTCTTTTTATATGTCAGTTATTTGTGGAACCGGCTTAGAATATAATATATTATATCGAATTTGTATAAACCGACGTAATATCTTTTCAAATATCTATAAAAATGTCACTGCGTTTTTGTTTACATCGATTTTTTTCACCGACATCATATGCGGTTGTAGAATATGTTTTTTATACTAGTGTATAAATTTTAAATAGATTCACACGTTTATAAATAATGGCTAAAAGACACATTTTTTTATTAGTAATAAAAAACTATATTAATTGGAAGTATTTAGAAAACTTTAACTCTGATATACAAAATTAAGATAAAAGTAAGATGTAGCAAATTTTTAAATCTAAAACATCAGCATGATGAAAGAATCTGCACTTGCCCTCTAGCCTCTTCACCCTTAGAAACTGCAAGCTTCATGACAGAATACTAATAAATTCCATCCAACCTTCAAAATTCCAGCCTACATCATTTGGTAGCTTCCCCAAAGTTGCGGTTGAATTTGTTGACTGGTAAGCCTGCAAGCTTGATGGTACAAAGTCCACATTGTAAAAGCAATATATGTTGGAAACATCTTCATCCTGCTACAACTCCATTGGATTACATGCGTAAAAGACAAATGTTAGGGAGTTTATGAAATATGCAAGAGATAACATCCAGAAGAGAGGTAGACATTGGAAGTAGGTTGTGTGTCATGTGCTAAATAAATAAGAAAACAACAAATCATCAGGGCAAGTTTAGGGTTGCAAGTATAGAATATATGTAATAAGTGAGCACGTGTTAGCATCTAAACAAGCAATCTATTTCAACAAAACAGGGTAAGATAATTTCTTATTTGGTTTGCATGGTAATAGTCATCAACATGCAAAGCAGTGAATTTTTTGAAAAGAAGATATTCACATACAACAATGCAACACTTTGGGTGGGAAAAACATCAATCTAAATATGTAATTTACCACAAATATATAAGGATGTAGGCTGAAGTCCTTCCATAAAAAGAATTAGTTACGACGATGACTTAATTAGTGGCAGAAGAACATGAGTTTGAATTTATTTATTTTACACTATCAATCAAAAGGATAGAAGCTAAAGTTCTAATTCAACCAGTATGTCGATATTATCAAACTACAATTTCTGGATGCAGATTTCTGATTTACTAAAAAAGAATCATGTGGTTGGTTTTGTATGCAGCTTTTAAGTATCCTTGCTTTCATGGTAGGTATATTGACAAGTTTTATGTTGGTCTTGTGACTAAGTAAACAAAAGTAATCTCTTGCACATAACTATAGAGACACTTTTAACTCCAAGTATCCATGGTTTTGTACTCTTCTAAATATAACTAGTAAAATAAAATAAGGAATACAAAAATAATCAACACTGACAGGTTATAAATATTTCAAATGAATTACAGGTTCTACCGCCTACTTCAAGCGTGTATGCCTGTAAACTTCAAAACATATTTATTAGTTTAGCACTTTTATTTACTTCTAGTATATAGGTGGACCTTCTCTTTATATTATTTGCTCCCATGTATGTTATCAAATTCTAACAATCTCTGCACATTTGGGACTGACTTGAATTGTAGGTGTTTAGTTTTATAATTACATGTTATATGAATTTTATTTTAAGTATTTTATTTTATGTTTTCTTTTCAATTTTTTTTATCTTTTTAATTTTTATTTTAATTTATTAATGTATTTCTACGACATAAAACTGCAACACACTGTGTACGCCAATCAATGTGAATATTAATTTTAAATGAATATAAAATAAATTTATTTACAATTAAAAATATCTATGTTAAAACTATTAATTTTCTATTATATTTCTTTATTTATTTAATGTCGACTTAATCAACACTTTTGTTTTTAATATTTTATCCTTTTTATTTTGGTTCTAATTTATTAATATATTTTTACAGCATAAAACTGCAACATTGGCATTAATAAATGCAAATTCTAATTTTAAATGAATTTATTTATAATTAAAAATATGAATGTTAAAATTATTAATTTTTTATTATATAGATAATAATGTTTTACGAATGTTCTTTTTATATTTTACTATCTTATCTTAAATGCTTAGTCTCTACTGTTGATAATTTTGTTTTTTCAATAGAAGAACTAAAAGGTTTGTTAGGCTATAATGGAGGTTCAGTTTCTTTTGTTTATTTGGGTTCTCTTAGAACATGTTACTTTCAATCACTTACCAATAAAATTTATCTTAAACTTGTTTCTTGGGAAGCTAAATCTCTTAGTATAATAATAGGAAGAATTCAACTGGTTAATCATGAAGGAACCATTATGTTCAAAGGCTAATCCAACAAGTTAAAAAGTTAATTTAACTTGTTATTAGTCTCTAAAATAATAAAATTAGTTATTAATTCAATTAGAGACTAATTTAAAATTTGATAATAATTTATCACATCAATCAATTTAATTACCATTATATAAAAATCAATTTAATAAATAAATATATAGAAATTAATTTAGCAACTAATTATATAAAAATTAATTTAACAATTAATTATATTGAAACAAATTTAACCATCAACTAATTATACTATATAAAAATCATATCACTTATCATATTATAAAGAAACACACTAAGTAGTATTTTTCAATCATTTCATATTTTTAATTATTAATACTAATGAATTAAACTTTTTCCACTAAATCGTACTCCCCATCATCTAGTTTAGTCCAAAGCAAGCTCAATACAATAATAAATTGATTAAACAAAGCATTTGAGTAGAAAGGCAGCATAGCCATTAGTGGGTCATAGTCATGGATGGATCACTCAATGGAAGGCTTAATTGAACACTCTCAACTAAAAACCATTAATTTTGATCTTCTTGTTCCTAATACAATCTAATCTAAGGCTACGTTTGTTTCTTCCAGTAAAAAAAAATTATAAATAACAAGATGACTTTCTCAGCTAAGAAAATAAGGCAAAAGAAGAATGGAGTATGAAGGTTTTGGAAGGACCCAGAGACCACAAAGGGGCTATCATAAAGCAGGCATTAAAAGACACTATCAAGGTTATATGAAATAGATTTTGAAGACTCAGGAAAAGTAGATTCTTGCAGGATAAGATAAAGAGTGAAGCAGTGGCAGGGATGATCATGGAGGCTAAAGCAGAGTTTCAACATATCAATGACAAATCTTCACTTCAACTATAAATTTAATTACTTAAAATTCATATTATTATTAAAATAATAATAATTTTATATAATTATAACTCATTTCTTACTGTTGGAAAAATTTAAAAATAATTTAAAAATAAATAAAAACTAACTTATATAAAAAAATACTATACCTTTAACTCGACATTGAATTTTAAAATATTTTTTTTATATATTATTTAATTTTTTTATTTTTATCAATATAAAATTTATATTTATATTTAAATACTTAACATTTACATACTATTTATACGATTTAAAAAAACTTAAAAATTTAAAAAAAATAAAGTTACTATAATAAAATAAGAAATATATTTTTTTTATATTTCTATCTTTATTAAATTATCTGTTACACTTTCTAGAAACATGTAAGCATTGGTAGACTTTTGTGAGACCTTGTTTATGCGAAAATTAACTTAAGCCTCATCCAGTAATTGAAAGTGGAGTTTTGATAAATTGTATTCAGAGTGTCATTGTCGTATCAAGGAATAATCATTGCAGAATCACTTATTAAGCCCACATGCTGTCTTTCGGCAAGTGCTTTTTGACCCTTTTTTGAAGCTTACCAAAACAACCAAATAAATAAAAGACCAAACATGACTTTCATGGGACTTATGATAATGAGTTTTTTATTTTAATAACTCAAGAGACAAAAGCATTTAAGTGTAGATAAGATAATAAAATATTATTTGGTGCTCAATTTGTTTGAATAAAGTTTTTAATAGACTTTTAGAAAAGAAAATTAAAAATATTTTCTATAAAATAAAATTCATTTATATAATTTAAAATTCAGAAAAATATAAAAATATTAGGTCATTAGGTTTACCCTAGTTAAAATATATCAAGAGTAAGTAATACAGGCATTCATAATGTAAATTACTCTGTCGTTAAATTAGTTAGAAATTTTATATTAGTCGAAAAGGTGCACTAAAAATAACTTTTAATTGGTTATTAATATAAAATACTTTACATGAAGGGTTTACATAAATAAAGAAATAAATATATAGATATTTAAGATTTATTATAATACTATGATATTAGCAAACAAGTTTAATAATATGTCGAGTCATATGCTCAACATATAACATTATCAATTTTATTATAAGAATAAATTACTTAAAATTTGATAATGTGACACGAGAGAAATAGTGAAAGTTTTTTGTATTAATTATTTACACCCGTGATTTTAGGGATGGAAAAGCTACAAAAAATGTATCAAAATTTCACACGTATTATATATTTAAACTTCATCAGAAGATTAGATCCACTTTAAGCACTTCTTTTTCTTCTTTTCTTTATCCCTCTCATTTTATTAATTACGACTCTTTGAAATTGAACAAAAGAAACCATTCCATTCCCTACCTACTTTATGTATAAAATTATATTATTTTGGAAATAGAAAATAGTTAGAAAGTAGAAAGCAATAAAACAGTTTTTTATTCACATCAAAGTAGAATGAAAAACAATAAATAAATATAAGGGTCTCCGATGGGTACAAAATTGACCATTAATCTTTACACTATTATTTTTGAAAGAATATGATTAGAGTATGTAATGTGTAATATAATAGGGGATTTATTTAATTCGGATTTTAAAATATTTTTCAAGTAATTTATTTTGTAGATTTTAAAATATGTTATAAAATGCAATATTTTTTAAAAATAATTTGTATTTTAATTTTTAAAGAATTTTTAAATCATGAAATCATAATATTTAAAATATTTTTGTGAATTTACAAAAATTTAAAAGATTTCATATTATTTTAAAAAATCATAAGTGTTTTATTTTTATCTTTTATATTGTGAAAAACATGTTTATGTATTATCATAGTTTACTTAAATTAAATTGTATTTCAGTGACAATGGTATTCATATTTCAAATAACAAATAAACAATAAAATTTGGATTAAAAAAAGTGATAAATCAACATAAATTATGATAACTAATTAATTTACCCTTTAATATAACATTTTTCTGTGTATCTAAACTATAGCGACTTTCTATGTGTTAATTTTATTTTTTGACCCTTCATACTGAAAAAAAAAATTATAATCACTAATATTGAGCACTAATTTTTAAAAGAAAAATGTAACATATAATTCTTCAAACATCTTTCAAGAAAGTAAGAAAGTTCTCTTTTTCGGAAAAGTATGAAATGATATTTATAAACTAGAGAAAAGTATAAAATGATACTAATAAATTAGATAGAGTTTCCTTTTTTAATCAATTGTTTATATTTTTATTTATTGTATGTGAGAACAAATATATTAGATTTATTTAATACAATTAATTATTCACTATTTATAATAATTTATATATGAAAAAGAAACAATTTAAATTAGATTTATGTAGATTAATTGAGTATTTCCTGTTCATATTAATTATTTGTGAAAATAAATATTTTAAATTTAATTACATAATTTATTATTTACTGTTCATGGTCAGGTAAGAACAAACATTTTATATCTAGTTAATAATCAATTATATGTGAAACTGAATGTAAAATCTAAATTTGATCTAATCGATTATAATTTTAATATAATTAATTATTATATGTAAAAATATAGAAAACTAATTTTTAAATACATATTTACTCTAAATTATCTTAGAGTTGTATGTTTTATCTTTTACATTTCAGTGAGAAGAACCATTAAAAGATATCAACATAATCAAAATGATCATAAAATCTAACACTATAAATTAATTAACATAAAAAGGGTTTTTTTTAAGATATTTCTAAACCCCAGTTAAGGACAAACTTATTTTTTTAAAACATGCATATAATTAATTTCAGCTATATATATATCCAACTTTGTTCTAGTCATACTTTTGCTCACAACAACATAATAAATATTGTGTGAATTTTATAATTTTTTATACAAATTATTGAAAATTGCAAAATAAGAAGCACGAAAATTTTCGGAAAATCGTGTCGCATCGATATTCTATCTATATCTATGTTTGTATTGGTCTCTTTCAAGAAATCGTGTTCCAAGAAATTACTGTTTTTGGTGAACCCTAATTTGAGATTCCATTTTCTTCAACTATCTTTTTCCACCCATTATGATTCGGACCAACCAATGCTTATACGAAAAAAGCAATGTATAAACTTGTAAAGCAATGTAAGGTAAAAATATCTTCTGAAAGGCCTTCATATAATTGCTACTTTTTCTACAAAGTGTTTCTATCATATCATGTATGTCATATTAATGGTTTTGTACCTATCTCCTTTTTCTAGTACACAACCCCTTCCCCACCCTCCAATAAACTAAACATCAAATCCATGCAAAATCTAATCTTCATTCTTGTTAAGCATAATTCTTCCCCAAAATTCCTAATAATGCCCACAGAATGAGGCAAAACTGTACAAATCTAGCTGATGTGGCTGCTGCACCAGCAGAGGCTGAGGGGTTCTTGGGCACAGGTACTGAACCAAAAACATTTGCACCACTTGTGTTTGTTGTGTTCAACACTGATGAACTGATACTGCAATTTCAAGCATCATATATGTTTTAGGATTTGTCATCACAAATTGTTACAGAAGAGAGAAACATAGTTAAAGATTGTTACCTAGTGGATGCATATTGACATGTTCCAGTACCTGCAAGGCAACACATTAATTAATCAATAAGAATTTATAGTTTTTTATGAAACAAAAAAATATTAAAACTACTTAGTTTCTCAAATTTAGAAAAAAAAAACATGAAGGATCAAAAACAGAATTGAAAATAAAAACATAACCAAACCTAAATTTTTCTTATGTGCTGAAGTCCTAAGTATTAGACATCATTTTAACTGAAGGGTCCTTATTACAGACATTTGTTGGTATACACATAATGGTTTGAAAAACAAATTGTGATAAATAGGATTGATTACCTTAGATATTGAGAAGATGAAGGAGGCTTTTGAGATACTTTTTCTAATAAAGTAAGAAAAAGAAAAAAGCTAGACTTCTGCATCAGCCAGTGGCACTTTTTTAGTTCCTATGTATTCCCCCAAGGCACTTTGAAAGTGTATTCAAAGATGCAGTAAAATATTTCCAAAAAAGATGATGCAGTAAAAGCTTTTTTTATATTTCTGCTGTCTGGGCACAATGGAACCCAAGAATCCTCCAGAGATAGCTCTGATCACACCAATCAGAGGCAATGTGCTTGTCTTTCACTTTGGTTTCCAGCGGAGCAGTAACAGTGCCAGTGTTCTTGACTTTGTTGCACATTTTGATTTGTCTCTTATTCTTAAATTAATAGTCACCTACCCTAGATCTTTATCAAAATATTAAACTTCTATCCAGCTAGGGAAAAAAAACTCTAAATTCACATAATTATAGCAATGTCACTTTATTTATATTTATTAACATTTTATTGTGTTCATCTTTTTCTATGTATATAATTTATCTCCTCAAATCAAGCCAAACATGTTTAATATTGTTCTAAGAAGTAGTCTTAACTATTGAACATCACACTGAGAATAACACTTGGAATCATAAGTAGAAGCCTTACTTGGATTAGTGCTAGTGATGACAGCAACTCCACCAAAATTGCAGCTATTAGGAACAGGGTTCTTCTGATAATACTTATTGAAGGCATAAGAAGCATGGTCTTTAACAGAATTTGGGAAGTAACAGCTTCCACCAGGTTGAATTGCAGAACAATCAGTGCCACCATATCCACAAGCATAGTCCAATGCAACTTGCAAGGCTCTCTGTGAGGCAGTGGGGCTTGCAGTGCACCAGCTTGCTCCTCCTGAGGAATAAATTGGGGAGCTATTTGGTGTGGTAGGAGTGGTGATTGGGAGTGTGGAGGCTGGAGAGGCTGTATCAGGGTTGGAATTTGGATTCAGGATTGGAGATGTTGAAGAGATGGGAACTAAGTTGGGAATTGTAGTGATTGGTGTGGTGATGTCCCTTTCAGTGGTGGACTTTGAGGCTGCAAATACTAGTTGCTTTTCTTCATCATGCCTTAGTACATTCACATGTCTCAGTGCTTCCTTGTGTGTCCTACTTGAACCTGTATTTGAAATACCAATATCAAGGTTACTTTTATGATATTGATGATTTTTATTATACTATTTTATCACTGTGAGCATGTGATTGTGCATTTGTAATGGTGAAACCTTTCTTTACTTCTTAATTCACTCACCATTAGTAGGTGTTGTTATCTCACATCAAATTTAAAGACTTCAATAACAAAATCACTTCCAAATTTCATATAAATCTCACATGTTTCATTATATTCTTATACTATATATATGCTAAAAGAATAGTATGCTAAAAACTGCAAGGAATAAACAGAAATAATTTGACTTAATCTATTGCTGCTCTCAGATAAAATCTAATTTTTTTTCCCATCTCCAAATTTTAGATAAAATTTTAGGCATTTTCTTTAGGGGGTAAGAGTGCTGACTGGATTCAAGTTGTTCCTATAGCAGTCAACTTAGCATGAAACCAAAAGTGTAGTTACATTCAAAACTTTGCGTAACTGCATGTAAATTAATTATTAGGCCCCTGTCCTGTAATTAGAGTGAATCTAGAAAGGCCACTAGAGACAAGTAGGGTATCTTTTGCATAGAGACATGAGCCAAAGAAAAGATGGACCCTTGCATCTTTTCAGGAAACTGTAGAACTGGAGAGAGATTGAATACAATACAATACAACAACCCCATGTGAAACTGCAATATCAACCGAAATACAGAAAAGGGCAGCTCTTTCATCAAGTATCATTATTGTTATTTAAAAATCATGGATAAAAAAAAGTGTTCAATTGGTACACTATAGTGCAACATAAAGAGCATGATAAAAGAAAAATAAAATTTGGTGCAGGAAAAATAAAAGAAAGATAATTGCACCCAACTGATCCAACATGAAAATCTAATAAACTTGAACAACGACAAAAGTTGAAAGAAAAATGGACTAAAGCTATTGAAATACCAAATTCTGGTGCAGGAAATGCATTTTGGGGTTACAGAATTCAAAAACATTATCCAAGTGGTCCAAAGAATCTAGGACTAAAACGAAAAAAGCAGAAAATAATCCTCCATAAAGATAAAGAACACAAAAGGAAGCAGTTCAAAACATAGATAGTGAGCAGAGAGGAAAATTATCTTAAAGCAGAAGCAACTTAGCTTTATATTACATATCCATAGAATAGAAGAAGAGAGTGAAAGGAGGCACATGAACAAAAGGGGAGAAGCACAAATAGACCAAAGAAAGAAAAATGAAAACCAAATTACCTGAGCAAAGGAAATGACCAAGTACAAGAAGTAGCACATAGTAACTCACACTTCTTTCCATCTTGACTCCTTGTTCTTGTGCTGCTTTAGTACTTGTTCCTTCCTCTTCAATGTGGCTCCCAAATAACACTTGTTCTTCCCTTGAAACAGCTAGAGAGAAATGAAGATATCATAAACTAGAGATGGTGAGTGGTCTTGAGGAAAAAGGGTGTTTTGAGGGCTATTCATGTGAATGAAAATATAGACATATATTTATAGAGCATGTGAATGAAGTGTGAGAGACAAGGTAGGAGAAGATTTGAGAAAGGAGACATTGTGTGTAAGAGGGTGCAAGCAAGAGAAGAGAGGGAGGGAAAATGTGGGGTAGAGGGTTGAAAGAAAGTAAAGAAAGAATGGAATTGTTTGGAGTTTAGAGTGAGTGTGTGTGATGATTAGTGATCACTGTAATGATGGTGCTGATTTGAGTTGCTACCTTTCTCTATTCTATGCTCTCTTTTTTTCTTTTTACTGTTTTATAGGACTTATTATTGAGAGTATTTATTATTCTTCTTCATCACTTTCTTTTTCTTTTTCTTTTTCATTCCCTTTATTCTTTGCTCAATATAATAAAACTTGCACCAATATGTCAAAAACTTTGCACTCTTCTTGATGATTAACCAATAATATGATGCATAAATTAATATATAATTGTTTGTGCCTTTAGTTATGCAAGGATTTAAATTGCAAGTGGTGTTTTTGCAATTGGGGGCATAGAGTGTATAAACATCTACTATTTCAATAACTATCATTTTATTCATGTTTTGTCTTCACTCACTTAAATAATTCAAAAATTTAAATCAAATCAATTAAATTAGCTCCAATTTTTCATCTAATCTAATTTAATTCCACCAAATCAATTAAATTTGATAGTATAATTCCACCAAATCAATTAAATTTGATAGTAATTAATTCCAATATTAGATTTATAATTTATCAATCTAATAACTCCAAATTAAATTAATAATGGAAATTTTAATTTTTAATTATTAATTATTATGTGTTGAATTTTATAATAAAACCATGTATTTCTTTTACAGTTTTTTTCAATTATTAGTTTATAGAAGTAAATTATATCAAAATATAACTTTTACATATTTTAATGACATGATTACATTTAATTTTTTTGACAAAGTAATATATTTTTTAAACAAAATTTTGCAGATCTATATACAAATTATTTTTATTAATTCAAACCAAAGCAATCTGTTTTTATAAATTAGTTTGATTTTCAAGATACATAAAATTCGAACAAATTTAAACAAATTCAAACTAATAAAATTTATTAGTTGAAGTTTTATTTTATTCCAAATATGATAGGTAATTTTTTTTTTTAATGTTATCCCTTCAATAAAAATGTGTCGTGATTTTCATTGCAAATTTAGTGTATTCCTCAATAAAAGAAACATTTTTTTAATCGGTGCTTTAAAGAATCTGATTATATAACATCTATAAATAAGCTGTGTTTGATCCTTGTAGCTGAGATGCTTCAAAATTTAATCAAAATCATTATTTTTCTTATTTTGTTTGTGCTACCATCTTTTCAAAAACAAAATCACTTTTTGAGTGATTCCATGTTTGGTGTAACCATAAGAATGCAGTCTTTTTTATGAATGAATCAAATTTTTGAACTGACCCAAGTGTGTAAATGTGTAATGCTAACCCAGAGATCTTGAATTTAAGATTTTGGATTATAATAATAAAAAGTTGTAAAAACGTGGATCTTGTAAATTTTTGCATTTAAACAAAAATTAAAAACAAAGCTTAAAATTAACATGACTTAATAGAGTAAAAAATTAAGTAAAATAAAAAAATATTTAACTTAGTTGAGAACAGTTCAGAATCAATCCTTACCACACAAACTTACACGGATGATGTTATACCTAGAGTAAAGTGCCAAGATTGTTTGCAATTATTTATGCATACTTTTAGTAAATGGGATTTACATTATTTAAGCTAAAAGGTATCCTCTTTAATTCTAACGAAGGTTGATAAACTAAATATACATGGCTCAGAATATATTTTATCAATAACATAAATTAAAATTTATATAGAAATATTATTCAACATGTCTAATTTTTTCATTTTACATTTGTTAATTAGTTTAGTTAATAATTTTACAAAATTTTAACATAATTACCAATTAGCTTTTCAACTCTGAACTAATATTTTAATTAGTTTTTGTTTAACATAGTCTTTGTCTCCTAATAGAACACTTTATATATATATATATATATATATATATATATGCATTAATTTGGATAGAAATTGAATTAATTTGAGGTGAAAGTTCACCCTAAAGGTGACCATCCAAAGATCTTTTCCTAATCTGCACTTTAGACCAATTGAATCAGAAAGACATGCCTAAGGGGATAATATAATCATGGCCTCTTAATAAAGGCACTTATTGAACTTTCTTCCATATATATAAAAATTGTGTTAATGTTGGTAAAGATGAGAGAAAAGTGTAATTATTATAGGACTATGGTATGATCCATACCTATTCTTATATACTTATTTGATATGATTCTAAATTAAGTATTGATTAGAAACATACAAGTGTATCCTGTATTTCTTAGTATCCCTGAAGTTACAAAGTAACAACAACTTTTAGCTCAGTCAATTAATTAGTAGATAATAGAAGTTTGATTTTATGATTATACTATGAAAAATAGTTTATTGAAAAAACTCATTTAGTGGTTAAAGATATTGAAAAATTAGCCTTATGAGTAAAATCAGCACTAGCTTGTTTTATTGAATGAGATTATTGACATTCTTATATATTTATTGACATTCTGTAATTTTAAAATTTAGATAGTTAATTTTTTTTTCCTTGAATTGAGCTTTTCTTTAGATATAGGTCACAAATGATATGTTAGTTCACTTTTCCTCATTTAAATTTACTTCTTTCATATATGGTATGAAGTGTCCAAAAAATATTAAAATTAATACATAAATACATTTATTTTTACAGCAAAAACTAAAAATGTGATATAATAATTTGAAAATGAAATAAAAGATAAAAATGAAAACATATTGAAATGACTTTTTGTTAAATAAATCAAAATTTAAAAACGATACACTAAAAAAGGCAAGGAACCTCGTAATGATTGGTTATTTCCTTATTCATTTCTATAAAATAATAAATATAAGATCAATTTATGTTTTATAAGGATTATTTTTAAGGAAATAAAAAAGTTATAAAATAGGTTTAATACATAGAAGAAAACAAAACATCATGAAAGAAGATTTTACATTTAAAGTTTAGAATACTAAGATTTTCTTTTCTCTTAGTTTTGTACAAATTGTATATGTGGACATTCATTCCATGTACTTGTGTGATTTTGTAGAAATATACATGAACTAATTTTGGACAATTTAAGCTTACAAAGTCAACATAAAATCTTAGAGAACATAGTTAGTTTCATTCAAGGAGAGACACATGAAACTTGTAATTTGGGACGCTCAGTGGAGGGAGTATTGCTTCGAAATTTCTCTTGTGTACAGCATCATTTGTGTATTTTTAATCCCACATTCTCTAAATTGTGAAGTGCAAGGGACTTATAATCATAACTCATTTCAATTCACAATCACATGCGTGATTTAATCATCAATATTTTTCACTTATACTCAACTCAAATCTTCCGTGTTCGTGGAACGCCTTGAAACAAGGTATAGATCAGAGGGAGAATATGTGAGATTTGGATTTTAATGAAGAGAATGAGCAAGTGAGGCACAAAATGATAGAGAAATAATTGTCAATGATCATATATAAAAAGGTAAAGTGTTGATCATTTGACACTGCCACTTGGCATGCCAACCACTTGACAACCTTACATGGTGATGAGTTGGCAATGAAAATAGTTTTTTAATTAGAGGTGGTGATTGTATCAAAGAAACAATTTTTTATCGGATTGTAGGGGTGTTTAACGTGAAATAAAAATGAATTTAAGTTATTTTGTGTGTGTCATCGTGATTGATAGTTGGTTTGTAGCAGTGGTGCTTTGGAGACAAGTTTCAGAGGTGCTGCTTTGGAGCAGTGGTTGGTCGTTGGGTTGCGATTTTCCAGTGGAGCGGTGGTGTGTTTTGATTTGTGGTGAGGTGAAGTGGTTCGTGGGCGCTTTCTGTTTTGGGTAGCGGCCTGGTCTTGGTTTTTCCTTGTTCTCCATTTATGTAAATTTCACCTTTCTTCTTCCTCAATAAAACTCTCCCCTTTTCACGACTATTTTGGTATGAGGTGATTCTATTTTTGTGCACTCACTCGTCTCTTTCAATCTTTTCGATGTGGAGCGATTTTTCGATATGGAAAGGGACGAGTTTTTCGATGCGGGATGATCTTCCGGTGTGGGATGTGATTTCTCCACGCGATTTCTACTCTGCTCCTCACAGCGGCATTCAACCCTCAAACGCTTTGCCACTTTTTAAAATACAAATTCTGAACAAAGATAAAAATACCCTTTAGCCACGTAAGCAACTGTGTCACCTCACGATTGTTAAAGAGGAGTTATTTTCCATCGGTTGTCAAAGTAACATCTTCTAAGAAGGTATCATCTTCCTAAAACTTAAAAGTTAAGAACTTTACTCGGAATCTAGGCAAGCAAAATATTTAGATGACTGATTAATGTTTCAAACTTGAGATCTTACCTCTTTATGGTGATTGTTAAAGTCTAATAAAGATTGCAATGGTGGAGATATCTAGCTGATGCAATGCAACAACATTTTAGAAAACCCTGAAACACGGAAAGAAATGAGGCAAAAGAAAGAGGCATCGTAGAGATATATGAAAGGCAAACAAGTAGTGAGAGATGCCAGAAAAGGGTTTATAGACATTGAGACGTCGAGATTGAAATAGAAAAGAGAGATGCAACAAATGAGAGAGGCAAGAATGAGAGAGTTCAAACGAAAAGGCAACAATAACAAGAGAGACCACATTAGGATTTCAGGGACATAAGACAAAGAATGACGAAAGAGAAAGTTTGAAATAAGTGTCAATAATCATACATAAAAAGGTATCATCTTCCTAAAACATAAAATTTAAGAAATTTAACTGAAGATCTAGCCAAGCAAAATATTTATATAAACGATTCAAGTTTCAAACTTGATATCTTACCTCTTTATAGTGATTGTTAAAGTGTAAGAAAAATTGTAATTGTGAAGATATCCAACTGATGCATTGCAGCAACATTTCAAAAAACCCTAAAACATTGAAAGAAATGAGATAAAAGAAAGAGACATCCTAAAGATGTGAAAGGCAAACAAACAGTGAGAGACACCAAAAAAGGGTTTACAAATATTGAGATGTTAAGATTGACAGAGAAAAGAGAGAAGTGAGAATGAGAGAAGGCATACGAACATGCAACGAAAATGAGAGAGACGATGTTAAGCTTTCATAATATAAGACAGAAAATGACGAAAGAGAAAGGATGAAATTAGGGTTTGAGATATGAGAGTGGGAGAGTCAGAAAAATTCAAAATGCTCTAATGAAAGTGATGTGCATAGCAAACTTAGAGAAAGCCACGATTTGACATGTGGCTTTGTTACTTTATTTGGAAACCCTCCATTTGTTATAATTATGGATTATATATATATATATATATATATATATATATATATATATATATATATATATATATATATATATATATATTTCCTTTGAAAAATGTTATTTTGACACTGTAAAAGCAATTACTCCTATTTGACACTCCCAACGTGACAATTATTGTTGAAGTGACAAAGAGTACTGGTAAATATCATTCCAAGTTTGAAAATTTGAGAAATTACTATTTGGAAGGGCGACAAGATTTGATATTGGATTTAAGAGAGCGAGAAGGAAATGACATAGGTTTTAGATGCAAGGAAAAGGAAAACCTCAGTGAAAGAATGAGAAATTTAGAATTGATTGCGTAGAGTGATAAACTATCATCTGAGTATGAGAGAAAGCGGGATAGAGAAATTTAGGATTTGGGTAAAAAGAACATAACCGATCACCACAACGACACCATGAAAGGAATGGAAGAACAACAAAACGAACAGAAAAATGATGGTGAGGAATGAAGGAAAACAAGCAAGACATATAATGGAGAAGGCGAGAGCACAAGAAAAATGAAAAAAAAGCTATGAAAATACAAAACAAAAATATGAAGTGTGAAATCTCAATATATTAAAAAACTTTTTTTTCTTTACCACGTTATTGTCAGCTCATGCTATCAAAAGAAAGTATGACACGTGTGAGTGTCAATACTCATTTCCTTTTTGTGATTAAAATATTAAAATGTTTTTGAAAGAAAATTATATATAATTGAGAGGCGTATCTTAAGTAGTAAAAGAAAAAGTGTGTAATATAACAGAAAATATGGAATTTTAGAAAAAAAAAATTGTCCAAGTATGAGGGACAAAATGTGAGTTTGGTGAAGAATGTGGTAAAATGTTGAGTGAAAAGAAGAGACTTTTCTATAATGTTTGGATGGGAAGAATGATGAGGGCAGCAGCACTAAGTGTTGGCAAGCCTGCTACGTAGCACACATGATGAGAAGGAAGTGGTGAAAGCACTTCCGAGACTCCGGGTTGAGGACATACTAGATTAGCATCAATGTCTATGCTATTTAAATTTCCCTTTTTCTTTTATGTCTTTTTTGGGTCCATTTGAAGTGACTCCGTTTATTGCCTTTGGCAAAGAGAACAGTGGTCAGCACCAAACACCTTTCGGCCACATAGAAGCTTGAGTAGGTGCATTGCGACAAGAAACTTACTAGAACCTAAAAAAGAATTATTAGCTTTTAGAATGGGGTTAGGGAATAGTATAATAACCATCCCCACAAAAATTATTGTTTAATTTTGCGTTAATCTCGACGTCTAACTCAACACTTAACCTCGTCTAATTTTCTCCCACAACAGATATGTAATGTCATAATTGCTCCACTTCACGCCTTCCTTCTTCTCATCATCATGTTTGGGGGTCCCCATTACCATGAAATATATGTATAAAAATGCAAATTAGGTTATGCTTGCAGCTTCAGAAAACTATTTTGCTGGGTTGAAAACGTATATTAAATAAACCTTCCCTAAGAGAAAATCAGGACTACGGAAGACATGTTATAAATGTATGTATGTACAAATTGAATTAAAGCTCAACCATCTGAATGAAAATACCACCATAAAAATAATTCACCTAAACCTACAAGAATACTTTTTCTTGCAAAAACAGATAAGATAAAAACATGCAGAAGGGTGTTAGTTGTTGCTGTGCCAAAATTGATGCAACTGCTTGGATGACAAATTTTGAAAACCACCTGGGTGCTGAAGATCTTCGAAAACCCGTGGCTGAGAATGATTAAGGTTAGAATATCCAGGACTAGCATACTGTAACAAGGAAGCCTGATTTGGGTGCCCCAGAAAGTTAGAGTGGGATCTCTCTGGGATAAACGAAGATCTTGACTCGGACCCGTAGTCCCACTGTGAAAAACTACCATGCTGCTTAAAAGAACGACAAAAAACCATTAACCTAAATGATGAAATTATATAACAGACTTTTAATAGTGTAGATTAGGTCAAGGACAATTATCAAAATCAGTTTTTGAAAAAGTTAATATGAAATCAATTTTACAAATTAGTTTATACTCATGTTAATATTTGTTTATGAAAAACTTTTTTTCTTATTTTCTTTTTCTTGAAATGTTTATCGAAAAGTTGGGAGAATAACCCCTCCATCAGACGTGAAGAACAGTTGAATGTCACTTTATAATTTTCTGGGACTAGATTTGCAAATGAAGCATGCACAGATCCACAATAGCTAACTTTACATGTCATTTTCTTCATAATACGAACGACCTTTAGTCAAAAAAAAAGTTTGATTGAAAAAGATCATTCTTCATCAGAAAAAACTATAACATACCTGATGGATAGAGCTTAGGTTATGTCCACCACTGTACTGAGAAGATAAAGTCTCGTTAAAGTTACTTGAAGGTATCATATGAGAAGGAGATGGATTAGCCAGAAAGCTTTCAGAACTATAAACGGAAGAGCCAAGATTTCCATAACCAAATGCATCTCTGGCACTGGCACGGGGAGCCAATCTATTTGTAAGGAATTCATTTCTATTTTGCAGAAGGTTGTACTTCATGTCTGCTGGAGATGGATTATATGCAGTATTTCCTGAAAATGCTTGCTGAGAGGGCAGGGAAAGATATCCTTTCTTGTCAAGCAATTGATGAAAATGTGTCGAGGATTGCATTGTAGGATCCTGGGGAAGTGCAGATCTCATAGGTAGAGAAAAGGTACTTGGCTCACTGACCTGCAAGGTTCAACCATGTCAAGTATATCAATGACTAACTATTAGGTCTAATTTATCAATGAGGTAGTTTTTAGGGCACTGATTTGAAACCTTTAAAAATTTAGGTAAATGATATTATTGCACTTTCCTTCACCGTTATAACTGTTATTCTTTTGACGTATCTACATTAAAACTACACAGTAAGTTATACACGGTTATAAGTAGAAACAATGAATCATAGGATGTTTATTGGATAGGGTATCTACCTATCATTACGAGGTTTTAAGCCTAAATATCGAAAAACAGATTGACATTTAACATAGCTCAATTTCTGTTGGGAGTAGAAGTCCCCGTTCCTCCTAAAGCAGCTACTTCCCTCTAAAGCAATGCATTAGCCAGTAGAAGATCATGAGAAACAACTCAACTTGATGTGTATCCACAAAATCCAGCAAGTATTTCTCCTCATTGATGTTTAATTGATACAGAATCCGTGAGCATCAAAAAAATAAATAACGGTATTTGGATTAATAAGAAATATTGAAACAAACTTCGGGGATCATTAACTTCTGAGTAGTCCAAACAAAAACATCTTTAGACTTGAACCATCTATTTTCGGTTATTCTTCAACCAAAAATGTTCTAGAGATACAAACATCATTAAATGACTATTAAGAATATCTATTCTATGAAGTTATTAGCATATGGCCACACGCAAAAAATACATAAATCAAATAACAGATGAGCATGATCTGTACAGATGAATACTCTACCTTGGACATGGAGATGGCAGGATTGCTTATAAAAGACACTGCATTGTTATGTCTTGCAGATTGTGATTGTGACATAAGAAATGCCAACAAGTCACCAGGTATTGAATTTGGGTCAGCATACTGCATAAAGGTAAAAAAAAAAAAAAAAAAAAAAAAAAAAAAAAAAAAAAAAAAAAAAACAAATATCAAAGTTATATACTAACACTTGAAATTTTAAAAGTAAGCATTTATAAGTAAACAGCTATTAAAGAATAGAATCATATAGGTCATGTGCATAGACATATTTCATGTAGAAAGCCCATCAATATCAATAGGAAAACCAAAATAAAGAACTCAAGTTCGAAAGGCTTCAGCGTCACCTGTTCTCTTGGAAAGGTAAAATGGTTTCCACTCCCCAAGCCTGGCTGCTTCAAAGGCAGTGACCTATTCACCCAGTTTGATTTTAGGAAACGAGGGTCTGATACAGATGCTGTGAAGTTGTGTTCATGCTCAAGAGTTTCCTGAGGAATAATGTGGTTCACAGGCCATTGCTTAGGAGATGAAAGGAATTCGCTGTTTTTATCACCTGCTGCTCCTCTAGGAACATCAAATCCAAGCTGCTTATCACCATAGTCTACAGAACTAATAGAGACATAATAAAATAAAATGAGTTGTGCCATAAACAAAACAGACTATATATCAAAAAATAGGAAATGGAAAAAAAAAATTACCTTGCATCCAGGAACTGAGCTGAAGAATCATGTACAGCTGCAGACTTCACTTCCGTGCCATTTTTAGAAAGATGATTGGAAGTAAGAACCACAGAGGCAGAATTATTGCCGCTATTATATGTACCAAAACTCAAATGTGAACAGTCAGCACCCAAGGCTTGTAAATGAATTGGAATAACCACTGCACGGTCATCTTCAAATGTTGGCACTTCGGGTTTAGAGTCTCCTATACTTAATCGCTGGAAAATTGAAGCAGAAGATGACACATCTACAAAGACATCACCAGTAAATTTATTTGAATAATCTTAATAGAATAGTAGCAAGCCATTACTGGTGAAAAAATAATCAATATTTCATGAGACAACGTTTTCCCATGTATTGAGAATGAATAGAGCAGCATATCCAAATATTGGTTTCATTCCCTTCTATAGATTCTGATTCAAGGACAACACAACTTCCTAAACTTAGAGTTTGTACAGAAGTGAGGAAAAGGAATTATAGTTATCATCATTAAAAACATTCACAATTCAAATTTCAGGTGCGTGATCTACTGTACAATCCTATTCACTAATTAACAACAAATGACAATACAAAGGTGGTTTAATTTTTAGGTTCCAACACCAACTTCAGCCATAAGGAAAGATATGTAAATACCCAGTTAAACACTGAATAGTTTTGTTATAAAACTATTCCTACCAAATTCCCATCCTCCAAAAAATGAAAAAGTCGATCATCAAACAGAAACAACCAAACCCTCTCACTAATGCAGTCACCTACATGAATCAAAATGCAATTATGCCACCACTAGATTCTATAAAAACCAAAGTATTTGTTATACTATCCAGAAGAGTGTGATTGAGCTGAAACCATGTGCTTTTAAAACAGCAAGGGTGTTTTATTTAGATTGAGAAAATGAAATTAATACAATAAATAGAGGAGATTTGATATCCTCTAATAATAAAGATTTGATACAATAATAAATATCAACACTTCTAATAATATATAATATATTTATATACATATATAATCTAGATATTCCTTATCTCTATAACTATAACAATATCAATAAACCCACTTAGGTAAGGCCTTTTTAAGTCGTTTCTCAAAAAGTGAATTTCAGTCTCTCCAGACCTGTTCTCTATCTGACTACATAGTAAGAAGCAAAATCACATCAAAATTGTAATTGTACCTTTACACGTCAGATACTCCTAGCTGTAGTCTACAAATTTCATACTTGTATTCTCAAATAGAGACTAAACCATTCACTTAGTCCCTATTATATAGTTGTCCACATTTTAAGTTTAGTCCCTAATGACGAAACTATAAGTTTTATTCCCTTAACAAGTCAAGGACTTCTGTTCAGGGACTGAAATTATATATTTCTCATATAGGAACTAAAGCTTAATGGAAACAGCAATATGGACCAAATGAATAGTCTAACCTTGTTATATATTCCCACACATGTGAGAATAATTAAGAGTTACCTTCATGATGCTCATAAGAACTACAATGATCAGGGGAAAGAGTATTCCCAAAGTTAGAACTGGAATGAGATTGTAGTCCAGTATTGTTGCTCAAAGGAGTATGTTTGCTAGATATAGAAGCAGGTTCAGTGTCTTCAGAATCAACGTGATCAGAAGCAACATCCCTCCATGAAACTGGGGCTACATCTAACTCACTATTCCTGTGTGAACATATTGCAGTTACTTGCAAGCTAGGATGCTCAAGTGGCCCAGTAGAATTTGAAGCATACATGTTTGGTGCCTGTGAATTCCTAGCAAATGGATGCTCAATTACAGGCCATTCATCATGAAAACCTTGTTGCTCAGAATGATTTTGAAAAGGAAGACCTAAGCTTGACTCCTGCAAATTTCCACATGCAGAAACTCCTGAAGTATTACAGTTGTTAACAACATCTGGTGATGATGTTCTACCCATTCTTACAATGTCTGCCATTGAAAGACGTCCTTTCTTCACTCCTGTCGTGGACGGTTGAGGTCCTGAAGAGGCTTGGGCAGAATCTGATACAGAGTGTCTTGTTATTAAGGACTGTCTTCCATTATCAGTACTAAAATAATCACTGCATTAAATTTAAAAGTAAAACATATGGAGAGTAGTTAGAAATTTTATTTAGAAAAATAATCATTTACAGCAACATTCTAATCCAAGTGATATCAATGTTGTTAAAAGGCAGGCACACAAAAACAAATATTTTCACCTTATACATAAAGATACTGCAGTGGCAGCAAGAGCTTACACATTTGATATAAATCCTTAGGCATCAAAGCCACCGAAATTATTCACAATATTGCTATAGGTGGAGAAATACATACCTGAGACTTAAGGTGAATTGAAAACAAGATAATGGGAACGCAAAGTCTTAGCCATAAAACATGATAACAAGAGTTTAAGAGTTTAACGGACAGGATTCCCTCCAATAGCATAGGCTAAAACGCAAGAGAAGGATGAAAATTATACCACCTATGCATCATATTCATACATTGAAGCTGGCTATGCACCATAACATCATGGCCCAGTACCACTAAAGTTGGAGCTGGCTATTCGCACCTGTTGGAGCCACTTTTGCACCAAAAATAGTGGGTGTTTTAGGTGAGAAATCTTGTAATTTCCCCCACCACTTTTGTTGAATCAAAGGGTTCAAATGAAACCCTTGTTTTCACACTTTCATTTGTACACATCTCTTTGGATGAACCACCCATCATTCTTTGGCTCTCTAGCATTTTCCAATGACATGGTGATTTTCAGCAAATAGATGACTACTTTCTTCATCCTTGTGATAATGCGTTATTTTGTCCTCTTTCTCCGTAACTTTTGTATGCTCTGTTCTCTGTTCCCGCTATGTCAACGTTTTGTAGTATCTGACAACCTATTTCTCTCAATGTGACAGTAATCATTTCTCTGTTTGAAACTTTTCTGGCCAATCTTTTGCTTTGTTCTCTGTTCTCTTTTGAATTATCAAGAACTTTTTATTTTGAGCATTTACACATGACAATGTTAATCATTTAATTTGTATATCAAAACTTCAAACCAGAAACCATCTCACAATCCATAATAACAACTTTTTGTTCAGCCGCTCTAGGTCACTATTTGGATTCAAAACTATACTTTTTCTTTAGTTGACAGTCTAAGGTATACAAAGCATTGAAAATAGTATATAATGGCAAAGTAGATGATACCCCTATGAGTTATAAATGGGTTGTAGAGAAAGAAACTCAATCTTAAAAAGTAAACTTTAAGCATAACTTAACAAAAATGGTTTGTAAGATGAGGTTTGAACTCACTTATACAATATAATTTGGTCAAATCTCATTGGGTCGAGTTACCCGATGACCCAACTCGACCAAATCCACCCAATTATATTAGGTTGAATTTCATATATAATTGAATCAGACCAATCCAAACTAACTCATTCTTATACGGGATAGGTGATGGGTTTAGAATGGGTGACCCGAGACCCAGTCTTATAATTGTCTCACACTCACTCACAATTGGCATAACCCTTGACACACCTAAAACTCTCATGGCAATTGTGCTTCTTCCTCTGTTTAGTCTTCTTCATTTGTCTCTAGTGGTCACTTTTGCTACATCTCAACCCCAACATCAGACAAACAAACCTAAACACTCTCGCAATGTGTCATCTTCTTTGTATCAACCCTAGCATTGTCGTTTCTGTCGTTCATCTCCGCCATTCATTAGCCTTGAATTAATTTTTGTAGACATTGTGTTGTTTGTTTTTTACTAGTTCTTGAAAACTACAACTTTTAACCAAAAAAGTTTTCAAAATCTTGACCTAATTGACCCAACTCAATCCAACTCGGTCAAGTGTGGGTTAGGTTGGATTGGGTTTAACAAAAAAAATGCAGAAACCAAGTCCAACCCAACCTGATATTTATTTAGTAAGTTGACTTTTGTCCGAATCTTACCCAACCCAACCCGCAAACACCCATTATATATCTAGTCAATGTGAGATATCTGATAAACCTGTCATGTCGAGAGCTGGACATTTTGAACATAGGAAGCGAGTATCTGCATGTTGAATATCATGATACACATACCTATCCCATCAATAACCGAGTAATCAAAATAATTGTTACCTATCAATCGATATCCATTAAAGGTACTTCGGTACCTGCTACGTATCCATTGCGGATTTTATTCGTGGATATCCACAGGTAAAGTTTGTTATGTTTAAGTACATGAATCATACTAAAGAGCTAAATGGAGGAGTGCAATTGAGTGAAGATCTCAAAACTAATATGGTTTGAAGTGAACAAGCAACCAAGGAAGCAACACTTGCTACAAACCATTACTCAGTCGCATTAATCCCAAACTCTCCCACACATTTTGGACCTTTCCAAATTATGGCACACATTGGTCAGGAGGCCAACAAACTCAAGCTCCCAGACTTGACACAAGTACAATCGGTCTTCCATGCCTAACAAATCGAGCGATCCCTCACATCTAGCACTCAAGTAACCAATTTAGCCCCTAGTTTGACTTTGGAGACCTTCAATGCCCCCTACCTTTAGTGTGTTAGCCACTCATCCGGGGCAAGGTTGCTAGCAACTTTGATGAGGGGAAACTTCTATGGAGAACCAGCCCATTAAAGAGGCCACCTGGGAGTTCCTCCATTCTTGACAAGTTTCCCACGCTTAGCCTTGAGTAGAATGCTAATCTATTAGGGGCAAGGATTATTAGGAAACAACACCCAAATAGAAATAAGCCCATGTTGGTTTATTCTCGTAGACCCAAGTGTAGTAAGTAGTGACACTTGCTTAGTCAAATTGGGAAGGGGTATTGAGGTAATTGTTGAGGTTGTTAGAAAGATCAGTGCATGCGTGTTTCTGTTATAGGGGGACCATTTGATTCTAGAATCATCATAGAGGATGTCATTGGAAATTGGGCGCAGAGAGTGTTTTCTCTTGCTTGGGAGGGCTTGGGCTCTAGTCATATTTAACTTTCTTTTCTTCTATATTTTCTATTAATTTCCATTCACTGTAGGCACCTCTGATACATGTACATATCAAATATCCTTTCCAACACACCAATTTGGGAAAAAAATTATAACAAACAAAAGAAAATGTGTATCCAAAGGATAGAAAAGAAAAATGGACAGAACAATCAATCATAGGTAAAATCATCAAAGCCTCTATCAAAACATCCTCAAATCTACGTCAACAAAACAACAAATGGATTATCCTATGGAATAAACTGAGAATGACATCAAGCCACACTCTATCAACAGTAAGCATTTGAATTCATATAAGCTACCAAATTGCACGATAAAACTCACCTTTTAGTACTTTTCATTACATCATGAGTTGTAGGAGCTATAACTGAAGCACTAGCACATACTGACCCACCCTCCCCCTTGCCATTAGCTTTATAATGCTCTGACATTAAGTTACACATATTTGACAAGGTAAGGCAATGCAATAGTAAAAAACCACGTCAATATACTAGCTGCGTGTACCAGAAATTGCATGATGTTCCGCAATCAGAGAAGATACCATTATAAGTCACATGTGTTAATCCACTTTGCACAACATTGCAATCACTGCCACTGCTAGTTTTGCCTCCGCGACTCAATCCTACATTTTTACCCCTAGTCCTTGAATTGATGGCCCCCTTCATTTGAAGTTAAAAGAAGTTTAAAAATCAAACAGATTATTCAGCCGGTAATCGGCTCGACCTTATCTCAATGATCATGAACAATGCCAAGAAGGAATACCTCTTTCTTCCTTTCACGTTTACTTTTCACCTCATGAAATGTATCTGCAGAGTTCAAGTATCAAAACTTCTAAGTGTAAAGATATATAAATCATGCCAACAATTCATAAATCATAACACAGTAAGACTTCTACGCTACATATAACTTCTAAAATAATTATTACAAAAGCCAATTATTTTAACCATATAAGAATTCATAATTGGATGGCATGGCACTTGATAAACATTCATAATGTCAATGCAAACATTAGATTCAAATAAATAAACAAGATGCAGGATTGTTACTCACGGAAAATACCTCTGCTCTCTACCAAAAAATAAATAAAAACTAACAATTAATTTTCATGCAAAAGATTTTAGTTCTGCAACTGTATGAACTAAAACTCCTTTGATAGTCATTATAAAAGTGCCTGAAGCATTCTAATTAAATTCATAAACAAATAATGCAGATAAACCATAATGTGAAGTCAGAAATCATTTTTAAGATTTTTCTTTCTTTCAATCTTCTGAAATAGCCTATGAAAACATCAATCTCTACAGAATCATAACACAAACTTAAAATATAAAAGGAAGCAAACACTTTTTCATATTCATCAATTCCTCATGCAACAAAACGCAAAAAACCAAGACGTTCCACTACAACAACAACAACGAAAACAAGCAAAACAACACACAGTATCGAAAGAGCACACAAAACCTTGAGAGAGAAGCTTCTCAACCGTGCGGTTCACGTCCATATCACATTCCTCGAGCACAGCGTAGATCTCATGCTCCGTGCAGTCCACGATCTCCTTCACGCTCTGCACCACCTTCTCCGCGGCCACCGGCACGGCACTCTCCGCTGCAACGTGTTCTCCGCCGCCGTTCACGTTTCTTCTTCCACTCCCCATTCTTCTACCTCCGCAAATTTTGTTGCAGTTTCTATCCCTTTTGGCGAGAATAATCCGATCAAACAAACCGAACCTTTTCGCATACACAACCTTTTTCAACTTCTCGCGCTTCGGCTTTATATATATATATATAGCAGTTTTTTTTTTCTATGGCTTGTGGACTGTGGTTGAGTAATCCACACAGTCATGGGTGCACATGCTCTTGTCACTGGCTGTGATGCTTGAACTGTCACGGTCCATGTTTATTTAAGTGCATCTTTCGCCACGTGTTTGAAAATATGACTGTGATTGGTTGATGGGGGGAAGAGTCTCAATGATGTGTGAGATTAGATTCTTATTGTTAAGATTTTCTTTCATGATTTTAATATATTCTTATTCTTATTCCTTCATTTTTAAAATAAAGTTTTTCTCATTTTATAATTTAAACCTTTTTGTTCTCAAAATTGTGATAAAATTTCATCTCATTTAAAAAATTATAACTTTATAATTTATAAAATTAATAATATGAATTCATTTATAAGTTTTTTCTTACAGTTTTTTATGAGTTTAATACAAATTCTAGTAATTATTTTTTAATTATAAATAATTAAAAAAATAAACACAGACCTATTGCGTGTATTCCAATGTTTAAGAAAATTTTAGCTTTATCTATGGTTAAAAGACCAAATCAATCTGTTTCACTTAACAATCCATATAAATTTTTAAAAAATTGAAAAATAATCAATAAAATATTTTATAAATTTAAATTTTGAAATGTAAACATAATAAAAAATTAATGACTTGTTATCTACTGCAAATAAATAAAAACTACATTGTAGAAAATATTAAAATAATATGAAATAAAATATATATTTATACTTGTATGGGCAGATGAACTTGAATAGACTTATTAAGTGAACTTAAATGTCTACTTTTAACTAACTTATATAATACACCCACATTATTATCCTTAGCTTTTTCATTATTTAAATAAAAAAATATGAGTTATATTATAAAAAGATACAAAATTATTATATATAATAAATTTGTAAAAATAAGATCTTTAACATTGGCTGTTAAAAGATGCTACAATTATTTTTTTTAAATTATAATAATTATATTAATTAATTCTAAATTTAAGAGAAAAAAATGTGAATTTAATTCAATTAATTCATGTTAATATATCCAAGTTTTTTATGACAATAAAAAATAGTTAATACAATTAAAATTTGCATATAATAATTATCACAATAAAATAATTATTTAAACATAAAAAGTAAAATTTGTAAAACAAAAACTCAATTACAAAATAATTTAATTTTTATAAATTAATGTATAGTAAAAATACTTTCAATTTTTCATCATGATTTATTAAAGATACTTTTTATTATTATCGAAATTAAAAAGTTGATTAATAATATAAAGATAGATATACAAAAAGAATAGGTAGAAAAATCAATATCAATGGTTATAGATTTACAACATAAAATATTATCAAAAATGATTTTTTATATTCATTAATAAAATAGAATAAAATCATCTTATAGTAAAAAAATTAATATTTAATAAAAACAATTAGTTTACTATCTTGTTTATTTATTAATATAAGAAAAATATTAGTTATGTCAAAAAAAATATTAATAACTATCTCGAATATAATATTTAGTATTGGTTGATATTTATTAACCTTTCCTTTTTTATTGAAAATATCGATTGTATCTTTAGAAGTCAAAGCTAGGTAAATTTTCATTAAATTTTTACATTATTTTTGTAGTATGTTGACAAAATATCTCTACACATGTTTTTAATAGTTTTATAATGTAATTGGATAATTTTTTTTTTTTTTTGCATTACTAAATTTCTTAAATACTTAACTGATTTAGTAATATATGAAATAAAAGTATTACTAAATTAAAACGATCCAATGTGTAATGGCTAAAATTATCTTATCGTAATCAGGGATATTTTATTTCACTGAATAAAAGTATAATTTTGTTAAACTTTCAAGAACAAAAATTATTTTTTGTTATAATCTTATATTTAAACTAGTTAAAATATATTTGAATCTTATAATATTAAAACAAACAAATAGCTCTAATGTTATATTTAACACAACTTATAGTTGCTTAAATATACAATTCAGGTTTAATTATATTTTTAATTTCTAAAATTTAAGTAATTTTGGTTTCGTTTCCTTAAATTTAAATAAGTTTTTCTAGTTTTCAAATTGGAGAAAATATATTATTTTAACTTATCAACATTAAATATAGGACTAACATATTTTTTTCAGGGTTTTTACTTTTTTTTCCCGGTTAGCCAATAAGTTGTTTCTAGGGCTTTTACTCTAAAGCTAAGAGAAGTTATTTTCAACCTCTTAAATTTAATATTTAAGGACTATAACTATATCTAAAAATAATTTTAAATTTGATTATCAAAATCAAAACTACCTTAAATATCAGGAATTAAAAACACAAGTTAAAACTTTCTTACCAATATTATAACAAAATTGTGGTAATTAGAGATTCTAGTAAATGGTGTATTTTGGAAATTGATGTTTTGGTGACTTGACTTTGAAATGGAATTGATAAAATAATATGAAAAATCTTGGTTCCAATTATTTTAGTATGTGATGTGATCATGGTTCCATTGTCTATTTCCATGGATAGGTGATGACTTGTATGGCTATGCATGGATGATCATATTCTTCAAGGATAAAGAACTAATGGTTAAATATTCACGCATTTCTGATCAAGATTGATTTAAATAATTATTCTGAACTGAGTGAAGTAAAATACAATCCACGAATTCCAACCGAAGTAATTTTAGTAAATGAGTTTTTTTAATATATATATATATATAATAAATAAATTTCATTAAAAAATATATTTATATAAACTTAATTAACTTTTTAGTGTCTTACAAATATGTATATTTTCAATTGATACTTGGTTAAAAAATTGGATATTTATATATAATAAATTTTATTTGGTATAAGTAGTTTGATTTTAAGATTAATGTAATAACGATGAAGTTGTTATTTTTATCTTCCTATTTCCATCTTATCAATTAACTTGTTAATCGACTTGTGTTTTTTCTGTAATTTTCTTCAACTTGTCACTTAATTAAACAAATTGAATGAGAATGGAAATGAAAGAAATAAAATAATTAAAAAATATAGAAGGTAAGGAAAAACAAATAGCAATCAAGTCTTTCCGTTAATGGCAAAATATATATTAAAATAGAAACTCAATTCAAAGTATCTAATACTGTAAAATGCTTAAAATTCAATTAAGTTATTTATATTAATAGAAAATATAGGTTTTGTCAAATTTGAATGAGATGTACAATTTTTTTAAAATTCAATTTATTTATATAGTATGTTTTTAATTCTAGGATAAGGTATTTTTTATTATTTTGATTTTCTTTTTCTATTTACCAGTACAAAAATGCATCAATTATCTCGAAAAGTAAAAAGTGTAAAATTACTAATAAATAATTTTAGTTGTAACATTCCAAAATTGTTAAGTTTTCTAAAATAAGATGAATAAAAGATAATTCATGCAAGATAACATATTATTAACATAAAAAGGAGAATGGAGATGAGAATTTAAGAAAAATATAACTCTCGTCTGACACTACAAATTTCAAAGTAATACATCCGACGGGATAGGAAATACATTTGGCATGAAAATTCCAAAAGCAAATATCCTTCAAAATAGATTTGTATCCGGCGTGTATGATAAATCAAAAAAAAAAACATAAGTTTATTCAATATGTTTCTACCTTATATCCTTTATAGTTGTAATTAACTTCATTGCTAGATAACATTATCATGTACATATACACAAACCTCCATACATAGTTTATACTACTTCAAAAGATGACTAGAATATTATCTTTAACTATATGAGTTAACA